>MJGMH2__coassemble_787_pt1 | contig 255877 bp, 244 predicted proteins | sample MJGMH2__metabat2_low_PE_013 | metagenome-assembled genome bin MJGMH2
GCGCCGATTGTAGTGAAGGGTTTCCCTTTGTGAGAGTAGGACGTCGCCACGCAATGAAAAAGCCAAGTCAATTGAGACTTGGCTTTTTTTGATTTTAAAATTACATAAAAATAATAAAGTAATTCTTAAAATATCTTTTTTTATTGTATTCATTCATCTAAATTGTCTACAATATTATTATCATGAGAGGAGTAGTACGATGAGTATAAAAAATAAAAGAAAATCAAATTATTTATTACCTATTATAATCGCAATGTTATTAACGTTTTTTATTGGTCTAGCCAAAAACGCTTCTGCTGCTGAAGACGCGGTAATTAATGAACGTTGGGGAAAGCCTACGGTTGTTTTAGGATCAGCCTTAAATAGTACCCAAAGAGCTGAAACTTTGGAGAAATTTGGAGTAAGTGCAGATGCTGTTAATATCGATGTTGCAAACGGTGCGGACTTAGTGAAATATTTAGGTTATGGTAGCGGAGATGATAATGTTATGTTCAGCTCTGTCATGGTCACAAGAGAAAATGAAGGCCAAGGTGTTAAAGTTGATATTTTAACACCAGAAAATATAACATTAATTACTGCTGATCAGTATAAAAATCCTTTGATTACTGCCGGTATTACAGACGCAACAATTAAAGTAGCCAGTGTAGTTAAAGTGACTGGTGAAAGTGCGTTAACTGGCGTTTATAAAGCTTTTGAAGCAAATGGCGAAAAAGTTGATGAAAATCGAGCAAAATTAGCCCAAGAAGAATTGGATACAACGCAAAGTGTGTCAGATACAATTATTAAAAATGCTGCAGAAAAAAATGCAAATGAAAACTTAACTGAACAAGAGCAAGAAAAAGCAGATGAAGCTTATCGTACCCAATTAAATCAAACATTGGTGGAAATCAAACAAGAATTAGCTGCTTTAAAAGAAAAACAAGGTGAGCTAGCTACTAAAGCAGATGTTGAGAAAATTGTTAATGATGCCCTAGCAAAATATAATTTATCTGATTACATGTCAAGTGAGGATGTCAATAAATTAGTGTCTTTAGCTGAAAAATATCAGAAAACTGATGGTGTTTTAGATAAGGACTCACTAGCACAATTAGACAAACTCAGTGATAGTTTTAATAAAACTGTTAATAAATTAAGTGATGAACTGGGATCTTTTGGTGAGAAACTAAAAGGAACATTAAATGACAATCAAGGATTTTTCAGTAATTTATGGCAGAGTATTAAAGATTTCTTTAATGGCCTGTTTAATTAATACTTAACCGTAGTCGAGGAGATCTCGTGACTGCGGTTTTTTTATTATCTAGTGTGTTCAAATAACGCTTATTCACTATTTAATGCTAAAATAGTACTATATTGTGGTGAAAGAAGGGATTAAGATGAATAACGATTACGAAGAAACAGATTTGAAGGCCGCTGAAGTTGAAGATTCAAAAAGTTTTAGCGAGATCAAAGAAGTCGCTTCAAAAAACATTGGTCAAATGTTGCATGATTTGCAAGATTTTGAATTAGCGATTACAGAAGAACGAATTCCCGATATTTATCGGATATATAACGGCCGTTTACATGACGAGCTGAAAAAAACCTCAAACGCAAACCACGAAATCGATAAGTTATTAACAAAAAAAATTCATGATAGTTTTTTAGAAACATTTCCATTTATGCAACATCATGAAAAAGTTTCTGAAACTTTAAATTATTATCGCATTGGTGATTATTATCGAGAAAGAGCAACAGTAGGGATTGATGCTAGTTTACCAGAAATTTTTATTATTCCTAAAATTGATAGCCAGTGGGAAGCATTTATCACCGATCATGAAGGTCCAATGAGACAAATTGAACAAGAAATTGATCAACTTACTGCTAATACAATCATGGCTCAAAAACAAATCGAAAAATTAGATGAAGAAATTAAGGAGCTTAATCAAAAAGAAAAAGCAGTTGAGAATACCAAAGGATTTTTTAATCGAAATAAGGCTGATGAAGAATTGGATGTTATTGTAAAACAAAAGGAAGAATTGGAAAAACAGCGGGCCCAGTGGCTACCATACGTGGAAAAAAAGGAACAAACGGCCCAACAAAAAGCGACTTTAGAAAATAATTATCAACAACTAAGATTAAACCGGGCTGTCGTTATTAAGGAATTTCGCCAAATTAACCGTTATTTTGGCAGCTTAGAAGACTTACAAAAACAGTTGCAAACTTTCTTAGCCGACTACTTGAATCAAGGAGGGGAAGCGTAATGGGAGAAGAAAATAACAATTTGGAAGAAAAAGAAACGGTAGTAGAAAATGTTAGTTCAACGCAACCACCTACTGATTTGCAGCTAGAAGATACTACTGAAGCAACTAATTTAGCAGAAGATAGTCTGACTTATGAAGCAACAAAGACCACAGAAGAACAAGCGTATCAGCAAAACAAAGAAAATGATCATGATGAAATTGTGCGATTAATTGCAGCGTCTGAGGCAGAACTGGCGGACTTAAAACTACGTAAATCATTAATGGAAGCCAACTTTACAGAATTGTTAGAAGAATATAGGCGACTGATTATTCCTCAAGTTGAAATCTCGGTGATTGCTAAAAAGATTCTATTAGAATATTTCTCCTATGAGCTTTTAAAACCACTACATTCGGTTGGGCTAAAACCAGCCGAAAATAATTATGATGTGTGGGAAACAAAACACTTTTTAGTGCAATATTATTTAGATGAATCACAACAATTAATTTTTAATTTTAAAATTAATCCAGTTGACCAGCGTTTCACATCAGAATTCATGCCACTATTGACGCTTGATGTTAAAAATATGAAAGTGACAATTAAAGATGATGAAGTTTTGCGATTAATTCATCTTTGGTATGCTGACAAAGTTTTTTCAGAAAGTCAGCTATCTTTAGTGAACTACGATATTAATTTATTGTTACAACACTTACGCAGTCTGGGGTTTGAAGTAGCGGCTACGCTGTTGGATAATACGCAAAAATTACACGTTGAACTAGAGACAGAATATCAGCTATCAACTTCAGTCTTAGACGAAATATTTATCATTGCAATGGAAAATGAAGACTATGATTTTGAAAAAGTTGAAAGGGATCATTATGAAGTTTTACTGGATCAAGAGCAAAAAGTTGCCATTTATCCTGGTAACAAGGGACTAACATCATTATTTATTGATTCCAATCAAAGACGTCGTTCACTTTTAGACTTTTTTACCAGCTATGCTTTTTTAGTACCATTACTCGTTCGTAATTAATTTAAAAAGACCTTCTATACTACCATTTACCGAAAGTAGATAGAGGGTCTTTATTTCTAATGTAAATGAATTAATCTAAAATGCTATCAGTAATCATTCCACGTTTTTGTAAAAAATAAGAAACAACAATTAAACCATACATCACAATTGTAACTTCGGTAACTACTAAATTACTGGTGGTTAAAATCGCAATAAAAATACAAGTTAAGCTTAATAATGTAATAATATTGATTATTCGTTTGACAAAAGAGGTATTGTTTTGCTGCAAGTAACGGAAATAAGCTAAACATAACATTAGCCAAATTAAAAGAACCGTATATGACAGTGAACCGACTAAATAATTGAAAAGTGATTCACCAAAAAGATAAGATAATAAAACACCAACATAAAGCATTCCTGTCGAGAACATCACTGCTCGATTTGGTACACCATGTTTATTTAAACGCATAACTTTACTGAATTTTTTTGTTTTTGAAAGTTGTAAATGTAAAATTCTAGAAGATGCATAGATACCTGAATTAATGGAAGAAAATAAGGCGAATACAATCACCAAATTCACAATATCTGCGGCAAAAGGAATTTGCATTTTTTCAAAGACTAATACAAATGGACTTGCATCTGAATGTGCCAACGTTTGCCAAGGATAAATTACTAATAATAAAAACATAGGTACGATATAAAAGGCGATAATACGAAATAACACACTACGAATTGCCTTGGGAATTGATTTTGCCGGATCTTCTGTTTCCCCCATAGCAATAATTACCAGCTCAGTACCACCGTATGAATAAACCACTAATAGTAAAGAATTTAGTAGTCCTTGGATTTTATGAGGAAAAAAGCCACCATGACTCGTTAAAGAACTCATAGTAGGAACTAAGCCTTCATGAAGAATTCTGCTTAAGACGAGATAACTGGCAAAAACGATTAATAAAACAACGACACTAATTTTTCCCATCGTTAACCAAAATTCTGTTTCTGCAAAAATTTTAACAGATAAAAAATTAATCATTGTCGTCAGGATAGAAATAATCAAAATAAAAACCCAAGCTGGTACATCGGGAAACCAGAGTTGCATAAAGCTTGCTGCTGCGACTGCTTCAGCAACGATATTAATCATCCACATCGTCCAGTAAAGCCAATCGGTAAAATAGGCCGAAAAAGCGCCGATATAAGGTGCCACTACTCCGGATAAACTCTGAGCGTGACTGTTATTGACGGCTAACGTACCGACAGCGTTCATGATACTAAATAATAATAATCCGCCTAAAAAGAAAGCAAGAATAACAGATGGACCTGCCAAATTGATCGCTTCACCACTTCCTTTAAATAAACCAGCACCAATCGCGCCTCCCAGCGCCAGCATAGTAACGTGGCGGGAATGCATTTTCTTTTGTAATTTATTTTCCATTTTTTCACCTAGCTTAAAAGGCTTTGTTAAATAACAAATACCTAAGATTTTAAAGAACAAACAGTATCATACTGGAATATTCTGAAAATTTCAACACTCTATTGTATAAATTTTCTCAAAATTATATTTCATTTGTCCAAATCTTAAATTTAAGGCATAATAAATGGATAATTGAGGGTGAATTACAGTAAAGGATAAATAGGTTGCAGTAAAGTGAAGGCTTTTATTTCTTGATAATGTAATTATTATCTGACAACAAACTTTTTAAGGTGGAAAAATGAAGAAAAAAATTAGTTTTGGCGGGATTTTAACAGTTTTAGTAGTTGTTATTTTACAAGTTACAGGTATATTACCATTTGATCATGAACTGACATCACAAGAGACCCACACTACAGTTACTAGTAACCAACAACTTTCGCTTGAAAATGTTGATTTAAATAATCCGCCTCGTTTCAAAAAAATCGCAGTTAATAACATACGCAATGTGGATGGTGATACATTTGCTTTTTATTTTCACCAAAAAGAATACAAACTCCGACTTTTAATGGTAGATACGCCCGAAAGTGTCAAACCAGGTATGAAAGTCCAACCTTTTGGCAAAGAAGCAAGTGATTTTTCAAAAGAAATGTTAAAAAAGGGAAACGTTAGTCTCGTTTTTGATAAGGGAAGTATAAAAGATAGTTATGGCCGCTACTTAGCTTATGTTTATATCGGAGATGAAATGCTACAGACGGCCCTTTTAAAGGCAGGATTGGGTATTGTACGTTATGTGAACGCTGGTGGCGATAGTTATGTTTCAAAATTAATGACGGCACAAGAACTAGCGCAAAAAAATAAGCGCGGGGTCTGGCAAAAAGATAACTACGTCGTCAAAAAGAAAAATGGTTATTATCAGTACAATGAAAATTAGTTTTACAATTATAATTGCACACATAAAAGGATTAGCCTGAGCAATTATGTAATCAATATATGCTATCTCAAAAAATCAGTATACAAGGTATTTTGCGTTTAGATGCATTTAGTAGCAGAAATAGTTAAAAATAGTTAGAAAGAAAAAAACTCTGTCAGCAAAGCCACCAAAATTAGCGATTTTTACTAATCTTGCCGTGGATAAAGCAGACAGAGAGTTTTTTATTCTTCAGCTAGTATAACCCGTACCATCTTGTCTAAAAATTCTTCTTCAGTCATCGGATTTTCTGGATCTTCATGAGAGAACGCTTTTTCGTGTTTTTGACCATCTGTGAAGCGATAAGTATCTTTTGGACTAATAAAGAAGAAATAATCTTTTTCGCCTTCAATATAGAGGACTTCTTTTTCCTCAGGATACTCGACTGTGACATCCATCACAGTGATACCGGATACATGATTTGTCAAATAATCTTCTGCTTGTTTCATTGTTAATGCCATGATTATCAATCCCTTCACCTTTATAATACCACTATCTTAAAAAGGGAGTATAAATAAACACTTATTGCCAAAGGATAAAAAAATATTATTTTTTTTTGCCAGAAAAGGTTCACATTTTAATCGTTTTAGATTATAGTAATTATAAATTGATAATTAATCTTTTCCTGCTAAAAGGCTTTTATCCAAAGATTTTTTTCAATTACATAAATATATTCTCAATAATTACTGGAGGTAACGTAATGTCAATGATCGGAAAAGAAGTTGCGGAGTTTAGTGCGCAAGCATATCACAATAGTGAGTTCGTCGAAGTAACAGCAGAAAACTTTAAAGGAAAATGGAGTGTATTATGCTTTTACCCAGCTGACTTTACTTTTGTTTGTCCGACTGAATTAGAAGATTTACAAGAACAATATGCTACATTGCAATCATTAGGAGTTGAAGTTTATTCATGCTCAACAGATACTCATTTTACGCATAAAGCATGGCATGAAACATCAGAAGCGATTGGCAAAATCAAATATTATATGATTGGCGATCCAAGTCATAAAATCGCTGAAATGTTTGACGTTTTAGATGAAACAGAAGGATTAGCACAACGGGGAACTTTTATTATCGATCCTGATGGAATTGTCCAAGCAGTTGAAATTAATGCCGATGGTATTGGCCGTGACGCTAGTACATTAGTTGATAAGGTTCGTGCGGCACAATATGTTCGTAATCATCCCGGTGAAGTTTGTCCTGCAAAATGGAAAGAAAGTGGCGAAACACTAACGCCAAGTTTTGACTTAGTTGGTAAAATCTAAAAAGAGCGTCACCTTATGAAATTAATTTAAAATACAGCTGCCGCCAGAATTTACAACCATCAGCTTTTTGCGCTGTAACTTTGTAAAAGCTGGTGGCTTTTTTAAAGGAGAAAATAAATTGTTAGATAATAATACAATTCAACAATTAAAACAATATTTGACGATGTTAGAAGGGCCCGTGGTTTTTCACGCAACTCTCGGTAATGATGAAAATTCCGCAAAAATGAAAACATTTCTTGAAGAGGTAACTGCTCTTTCTGAGTTGTTACACTTTGACGAGGTTAGCGACGGACGTACACCTCAATTTAGCGTAGATCAGCCGGATAAAAAAAGCGGGATTGTCTTTGCTGGATTACCAATGGGGCATGAATTTGCTTCATTTATATTAGCTGTTTTACAAGTTAGTGGTCGTCAACCTAAAATTGAAGAAGCAGAACTTAAACAAATCGAAGCGATTACAGAACCACTTCACTTTGAAACGTTTATTAGTTTAACTTGCCAAAATTGTCCAGATGTTGTACAAGCATTAAATATTATGGCTGTGTTAAATCCTAATATTAGTCACACTATGATTGAAGGTGGAACTTATAAAGAAGAAGCGGAAAGTCGCAATATTTTAGCTGTACCAACAGTCTTTTTAAATGGTGAAGAATTTTCAAATGGTCGCGCTACTTTAACGCAATTGCTTAAAAAAATTCCGAGTCTGAAAAAAGAAGCTTTCACGCCAAGAGATCCTTTTGACGTTTTGGTTGTCGGTGGCGGTCCGGCTGGGGCAAGTGCTGCAATTTACGCTGCACGTAAAGGTATTCGGACAGGTCTGCTTGCAAATGAATTTGGTGGACAAGTTTTAGAAACACTCACGATTGAAAACATCATTGGTACGCCCAAAACAGAAGGACCTAAGTTTATGGGTGAAGTTAAACAACATGTACAAGAGTATGACGTAGATTTAATTAGCGGTGAAATGGCTACTGGCATTCAAGCGGATGAAATGGTCAGAATTGATTTAGAAAATGGTGAACAATTACACAGTAAAGCTGTCATTTTAGCTACTGGTGCTCGTTGGCGGAATTTAAACATTCCTGGTGAAGCAGAATTTAAAAATAAAGGTGTGGCCTATTGCCCCCATTGTGATGGACCGTTATTTGCTGGAAAAGATGTGGCAGTAGTTGGCGGTGGTAATTCTGGAATTGAAGCGGCGATTGATTTGGCGGGTATTTGCAATCATGTCTATGTCTTAGAATTTTTACCAACCTTAAAAGCAGATAAAATTTTGCAAGAACGTCTTTTAGAGTTGCCAAATGTTACGGTAATTTTAAATGCGCAAACAACAAGTATCAACGGTAGTGATAGAGTTGAAAGCTTATCTTATCAGCAGCGGGAAACTGGTGTAGAAGAAACCATTTCAGTAGCGGGAGCCTTTATTTTAATCGGGTTACAGCCTAATACCAAATGGTTAGAAAATACGGCTGTCAATTTAAATGAACGTGGTGAAATTATTACTGCTATAGACGGTGCGACAAATGTTACCGGCGTTTTTGCAGCCGGAGATTGTACAGATAGTCGTTACAAACAAATTATCATTGCCATGGGTTCTGGTGCTACGGCAGCTTTAGGTGCATTTGATTACTTGATTCGTAAAGGATAAAAATTATTAGCGGGAATTTTCTGCTTGGATTAAATCGGCAAGAGACAGTGGCTAAGCCGTTTATTCATCGAAAAGTTATGACTTTTTTGCTAAAGTCATAGCTTTTTTTTTTAGGGTTTGTTATCATAATAGAGTATTATTTTTCTATATTTTGTAATGGTTGAGTCAAAGACTTCAAGGATCGCGTTCTTCAAGGGGTGAGAAGAGCATTTTTGAGGTGCTTTTTAAAACGTACTTCAAATTTTTGAAGTGCGTTTTTTTTATAGCATAGTAAAGGAGGAATTAACTTGAAGGAAGCTTTAGATAAAATAAAAGCAGCAGAAATGCGTAATGATAATTTGCAAACGGAGCTACAAAAGGAATTACAAGAGTATGCTGCTGAAAAAGAAGCCGAACTAAAATTATTACAAGACGGCCTAAAAGCAAAGCGGCAACAAGAAAGTGAAGCCAATGAAAAAATTGCAGCCACTGCCTTACAAAAAGAAAAAGAAGATCTTTTAGCTGCTGCTAAAAAAGAAAAAGCGACATTTACTACGCTTTATAACGAGCGCCATGAAAAAGTCGCCACTTTCATTATAGAAAGGGTGCAACAAACTTATGGCAGTTGAAGCAGTAAAAAAGATTTCCCTCATCTTAGAAAAATCTCACCAAGAGCATTTGCTACAGTTATTGCAATCTTTACAAATAGTGGAAATTACAGATTTATTGGCAGATGAAGATAATAGACAATGGATTGATTACTATTTTCCATCAGGTTTACAATCTTCTTCTTTAAACCTACAAAAATACGAAAAATTATTACAACAAATTGAAAGAAACTTACGCTTTGTAAAAAATCATGGTAATGCAAAAGAAAAAACAGTTGAATTAAAACGGAAAAACTTGGATTTTCTATCTTTTGAAAAACAATTTGATGAACAAGCCCTTGTTAGTCAACTGGAAAACTTGGAAGATTTACAAAATCGTTGGCGCACCGTGCAAGAAGCTAAAAAGAGTAACCAAGAAAAAGAACAGTGGGCAACATTGTGGCAAAGCTTAGATGCTTATACTGCCGATGATACCGCTAGTGTCAATATGTTACTTGGTACTTTAGATGATCAATCATGGCTTGATTTTTTAAGTGAAATAAAAGAAAACCCTAATTTATATGTGGAAAATATTTTTACCGAAAAACAAGTCACTGGTTTTGCATTGGTGTATTTAAAAGAAGAAGCGAATTTAGTCCAGTCACTACTACAAAAATTTGGCGTAAAAGAAGAAACCAATCCTTATAATGAGTTGCCAAAACAAGTGTTACAAGAGGCGAAAACACAATTAGCCCAACTTGCTAAAAAAGAACATGATCTGGTAGCAGAGATTGGCCAATACAAAAAAGAAGTTGCCCAATTGCAATTAGCTGAAGAAGTTATTTTAGCAAAAAAAGAACGGGAAAATGTCAAAGCTGGTTTAGTAAAATCCGAGAATTTAGTTGTACTAACTGGTTGGTTAGCAAAAGCCGACTGTCAGCATTTTGAAACGCAGTTAGCGCAGCATTTTCCTAATCATGAGATTTATTATACTTATAGTGAACCTACAGAAGAAGAGATTGTCACTTTAAAAACACCAACGAAATTAAAAAATGCTGCAATTGTTCAACCTTTTGAAATGTTGACAGAAATGTATAGCTTACCCCAGTACCGTGAAATCGATCCAACACCATGGCTCGCACCTTTTTACTTTGTCTTTTTTGGGATGATGGTGGCTGACTTAGGTTATGGTATTTTAATGCTTTTAGTTACAACTTTTGCATTAAAGAAAATCATCTTAAGTAAAGGTGTCGCTCGTTTTATGAAACTGTTTCAATATTTATCCGTTTCAACCATTATTTGGGGTCTTATCTACGGTAGCTGTTTTGGGGCGGAATTACCATTTCACGTCTTATCGCCATCTCAAGACTTTATGGCAATTTTTGGTATTTCAATGGTTTTTGGTGGAATTCAACTTTTCACCGGCTTGTTTTTAGCCGCCAAAGAAAATATCAAGAAAAAAGATTACTTGCAAGCAGTTAACCAAGGCTTTTCTTGGCAAGCGATTTTGGCTGGTATTATCATTGCTGCAGCAGGCAAAATGTTACTTGCTTCAAATGCACTTTTCATATTAGGTGTAATCGTAGCAGTAATTGGTGCCCTATGCGTATTGCTAATTCCTGCAGTAACAGGAAAATCAAAAGTAGGCGGCTTTTTCATGGGCTTGTATGAGCTTTATGGTGTTACCAGCTATATTGGTGATTTTGTAAGTTATAGTCGTTTAATGGCTTTAGGAATTTCTGGTGGTAGTATTGCTGCAGCCTTTAATATGTTAGTTGGCTACATGCCCCCAGCAGCGCGCTTTACAGCTGGTGCAGTTTTAATTATCGCCCTACAAGGATTAAATATTTTCTTATCCTTACTAAGTGCCTATGTTCATGCGGCGCGTTTACAATATGTCGAATTTTTCGGCAAATTTTATAACGGTGGTGGCCGTGCTTTTAAAACGTTTAAACCAACGGAAAAATATGTAAATTTTAACGAAGAAGATGGAGGAAAAAACAAATGATTGATTTTTTAATTAATAACCAAGGTGGTATGATTTTTGCAATTATTGGAATGGGGATTGCAACAATATTTTCAGGAATTGGTTCATCTAAAGGGGTAGGACTAACCGGTGAAGCCGCAGCTGCTTTAACCACTAGTCAGCCTGAAAAATTTGGTCAAGCCTTAATTTTACAGTTATTACCTGGTACTCAAGGTTTATATGGCTTTGTTATCGCCTTTATGATTTACGGTAGCCTATCAAGCGATATGTCAATTGTGACTGGCATGGCTTATTTAATGGCTTCTTTACCGGTTGCTTTTACTGGTTTATTTTCTGGTATGGCGCAAGGTAAAGTTGCTGCTGCTGGTATTCAAATTTTAGCCAAAAAACCTGAGCATTTCTTTAAAGGGGTAATGTTTGCGGTAATGGTTGAAATGTATGCTATTTTAGGGTTTGTTATCTCATTTCTATTATTAGGTAGCATCTAGTTTCTAATTGTAGAAGGAGGCAGACAGATGGATGCAATTACAAAAATTATCGAACAGATTGATGAAGCCGCTACGGTAAAAAGAACTGCATTTGAAAAAGAGCAACGCGCGCAAATTGACGCAGATTTTTTGAAACAAAAACAAAAATTGGAAATTGAGGACCAAAAGTTACAAGCGCAATTAACGAAAAATCAAAAAGTAAAATATAAACAGTTGCACGCAAGACAACAGATGGAAGTTAAACAAGAGACACTAATGGCAAAACAAAGTTACCTTAGCCAAGTCTTCTCAGAAGCATACGCTAAAATGCAAGCTTGGGATGTAGCTGAGGCCCAAAGTTTTGCAGCAAGTTGTTTGGAACAGTTACCCTTTGAAGCTGACAAAAAAGTTGTCTTCCAACCATCTAAGCAAATGCCCGCTGAAATATATACTGCAGATTGGTTAGCAAAATTAAATGCTAAATTACGTTACGAATTACATTATGGTGATCCTATTACAACAGAATCTTATGGCTTTGTAGTAGACGATAAAGGTGTGCAATATAACTTTTTATACCGTGATTTATTAAATGAAATTAAAGCAACAGATAGTAACAGTATTTCAAAAATGCTGTTTGAGGAGTAACAGTACTAATTTTAGTCTGTTATAAAAAGTGATTTTATGACAAGGAGCGCGTTTATGAAACAAGATTTATATCATCAACTGAATCCTTACATTCGTTTAAAAGAAACCGAAATTTTAGCTCCTGCTTTTTATGAGCAGTTAATTGCTGCTGATTTACCAAAAATAAAAGAACTTCTAAATACAACTGTTTATGGCAACTATTTAACGGCTGACTTTCCTAATGATTTTGATGCGGTTTTAAATAAAGAGCTTTTAGCAAGTTACAGCGAATTGGTGGAACGTGCACCAGTACCTGAAGTGGTTTTCATTTTCACGATGCGCTTTACATTGCATAATTTAAAGGTATTAACAAAAGCCCACTATATTGGTGAAAACTTTGACCACCTCTATTTACCAGATGGTTTTTATTCATTAGAAGAATTAAAACATGCCATTGATACAGGGAAATCAGCAGTTTTGCCTTCTTCTATTTTGGACAGTATCAATGAAGTGCGAGAATATCTTTTGGAATCAGCTATTTTACAAGGAATTGACGTCATTTACGATCGTGGCTTTTTAAAAGAGCAACGACGTTTAGGTGAGCTGTTGGGCTATCCGGAATTGTTACAAGAAATCATTACGTTTATCGATTTAACTAATATTATTACAGCATTACGTTGTGTGTTGCAAAATCGCAGTCAAGCTTTTTTAACGGCTGTTTTATCCAGCTCTGGCAGTATTCCAAAAGAAACATACTTAAGTTTTGCCGATAAAGAGATAACAGCGTTACGTGATTATCTGTTAACAAGTGAATACGCAGATCTTTTAAAAGATGCTATTGGCGGTGAAACCATTGATTTTGCTCGCTTGGATCAGATTAAAGATAACCGGTTGACAGAAATGTTTGCATCCGCTCAAACCCAAGCTTTTGGTCCACTACCATTATTAGCATATTTAAATGCAAAAGAAATTGAAACAAAAAATTTACGTTTAATCGTTACTGGGAAAAGAAGTGGCTTTACGAATGAACAAATAAAAGAGAGGATGCGTATAACCTATGACATATAAAATTGGCGTAATCGGAGATAAAGAGTCTGTATTACCCTTTAAATTGTTTGGGTTTTCCGTCTATTCTGATACTAGTAAAGAGGCTGTTTTAAAAGCTTTTCGTCACATGACAGCTGAGGGCTATGGCGTTATTTATCTAACGGAAGAATGCGGTAAAAAGATTGCAGATGAAATTGAGCGATATAAGTCCAATCCTAAGTTGTCTGTTGTTTTAATTCCAAATCACGATGGTACTTTAGGCATTGGACGCCAAATGATTCAAGACAATGTTGAAAAAGCAGTCGGGCAAAACATTTTGTAAAGGAGCTAAAAAATAGTGCAAGTTGGCAAAATAATCAAAGTATCCGGTCCTTTAGTAATGGCCGAAAATATGAGTGAAGCCAGCATCCAAGATATTTGTTTTGTAGGTAGTCTTGGCGTTGTTGGCGAAATTATTGAAATGAGAGGCGATATTGCCTCAATTCAAGTTTATGAAGAAACTGCAGGAATTGGGCCGGGTGAGCCTGTTCGTTCAACTGGAGAAGCGTTATCGGTTGAATTAGGCCCTGGCATTATCTCGCAAATGTTTGATGGAATTCAGCGACCATTAGATGTTTTCATGGCCCAGACAAAAAGTAACTTTTTAACTCGTGGGGTGCAATTACCTGCGTTAGATCATGAAAAAAAATGGGAATTTATTGCTAGTGCATCAGAGGGAACCTTTGTTTCAACTGGAGATATTATTGGTACTGTTGCTGAAACAAAAATTATTACCCATAAAATTATGGTACCAAATGGCGTTTCAGGTACGATTAAAGCAATCAAATCAGGATCATTTACTTTGGATGAAGTTATTTATGTACTAGAAACACCAACGGGTGATAAAGAATTTACGATGCTACAAAAATGGCCTGTCCGGCGGGCACGGCCAGTGAAAGAAAAAATGAACCCACAAGCGCCTATGATTACCGGCCAGCGGGTAATTGATACTTTCTTTCCTGTTACAAAAGGCGGGGCAGCAGCCGTTCCTGGTCCGTTTGGTGCAGGCAAAACTGTCGTTCAACATCAAATTGCCAAATGGGCGGATGTCGATTTGGTGGTTTATGTCGGCTGTGGCGAACGTGGTAATGAAATGACCGACGTTATGAACGAATTTCCGGAATTAATTGATCCAAATACTGGTGAATCATTAATGGAGCGAACAATCTTAATCGCCAATACCTCTAATATGCCGGTGGCAGCTCGAGAAGCTTCTATTTATACTGGGATTACCATTGCGGAATACTTTAGAGATATGGGCTATTCTGTTGCGATTATGGCCGATTCGACTTCTCGTTGGGCTGAAGCGTTACGGGAAATGTCAGGTCGTCTAGAAGAAATGCCAGGGGATGAAGGTTATCCGGCTTATTTAGGTTCACGCTTAGCAGAATATTATGAACGTGCAGGTAAAGTTATTGCTCTTGGACAAGAAGGCCGTGAAGGAAGTATTACAGCAATCAGTGCCGTATCTCCTTCTGGTGGGGACGTTTCAGAGCCGGTCACTCAAAATACTTTACGTGTTGTAAAAGTCTTCTGGGGCTTGGATTCAACCTTAGCTCAAAAACGTCATTTTCCTTCGATTGATTGGCTAAAGAGTTATTCTTTATATGACACAGAAGTTGGAAATTATTTAGATCAAGAATTACAAGTTCCTTGGTCTGAGCTGGTAACAGATGCAATGCGACAACTTCAAAAAGAATCTGAACTACAAGAAATCGTGCGTTTAGTCGGAATTGATTCTTTGTCTGAAAAAGATCAATTATTACTAGAAGTCACAAAATCTATTCGTGAAGACTACTTGCAACAAAACGCTTTTGATGATGTAGATACTTTTACTTCACGGGAAAAACAATATCAAATGCTTTCAAATATTTTATCATTTGGTAAAGAAGCCGAAAGGGCGTTAGAATTAGGTTCTTATTTGTCTGAAATCATGGCCGGAACAGTCTTGCTGCGGGATAAAATTGCCCGCATGAAATATGTGCCAGAAGATGAGATTAATAAAATTACTGCTTTAGCACAAGAAATTAAAGAAACAATCAAAACTATTATCCAAGAAGGGGGCATGAACCGTGATTAAAGAATATAAAACGATTGGTGAAGTGGTTGGCCCCTTAATGGCTGTCGATAAAGTCGCCGGTGTAAAGTATGAAGAACTAATTGAAGTACGTTTACAAACAGGTGAACTACGTAAAGGGCAAGTTTTAGAAATCTCTGAAGATAAAGCCTTGGTCCAAATTTTTAAAGGGACAGGCGGCATTAATCTAAAAGATTCTGCTGTTCGTTTTTTAGGACATCCGCTACAATTAGGTGTTTCACTGGATATGATTGGTCGTACTTTTGACGGCCTAGGCCGACCAAAAGATAACGGTCCAGAAATTTTGCCTGAGAAAATGTTGGATATTAACGGTGAAGTTATCAATCCAATGGCAAGAGATTATCCGGATGAATTTATTCAAACTGGTATTTCTTCGATTGATCACCTAAATACATTAGTACGAGGACAAAAATTACCTGTCTTTTCTGGTTCAGGTTTGCCTCATAAAGAACTAGCTGCTCAAATTGCCAGACAAGCATCTGTTTTAAATACAGAAGATGATTTTGCCGTGGTTTTTGCGGGTATCGGAATTACTTTTGAAGAAGCAGAATATTTTATGGAAGATTTCCGTAAAACTGGTGCGATTGATCGCTCTGTGGTCTTTATGAACTTGGCGAATGATCCGGCGATTGAACGAATCGCCACACCACGGATGGCTCTTACTGCGGCGGAATATCTCGCTTATGAAAAAGGTATGCACGTCTTAGTCATTATGACAGATATGACCAATTATTGTGAGGCGTTACGTGAGATTTCAGCTGCACGTCGCGAAGTTCCTGGTCGTCGTGGCTATCCAGGTTATTTATACACCAATTTAGCTACTTTGTATGAACGCGCAGGTAGAATCAAAGGGTTGAAAGGTTCTGTAACACAGATTCCAATCTTAACCATGCCTGAAGATGACAAAACACATCCAATTCCCGATTTGACGGGATATATCACTGAAGGTCAGATTATTTTGTCCCGTGATTTATATAAAAGTGGCATTAAGCCCCCAATTGATGTCTTACCATCTCTATCTCGTTTAAAAGATAAAGGGACTGGACCAGGCAAAACTAGAGAAGACCATGCAGCTACGATGAATCAATTATTCTCAGCTTATGCCCAAGGAAAACAAGCAAAAGAATTGGCCGTGGTTTTAGGGGATTCTGCTTTATCTGATGTAGATAAAATTTATGCCCAATTTGCGGAACGTTTTGAAACTGAATACGTGAACCAAGGCTATGAAACGAATCGTTCGATTATTGAGACGCTTGATTTAGGTTGGGAATTATTGAGTATTTTACCAAAAACTGAATTAAAACGAATTAAAGACGATATGATTGAAAAGTATTTGCCAGAAAAGGGGTAATTTAGATGGCGCGTTTAAATGTGAATCCAACGCGAATGGAGTTAGCCCGGCTACAAAAGCAGCTAACAACCGCTAAGCGAGGACATAAATTACTAAAAGATAAACAAGATGAACTGATGCGCCGCTTTATTTTAATGGTCAAAGAAAACAATCATTTACGTCAAGCCGTTGAGCAGATGATGGAAAGTGCGATGCGCGCTTTTCGTTTAGCTAATGTGACGTTAAACGAAGCTTTTATTGAAGAGCTTTTCATTCTACCAGCAACGCGGGTGGAACTTGAAATGGATCAAAAAAATATTATGAGCGTGGAAGTTCCAGTTTTAAACTTTCATTATGATGAAGATATTTTCAAAGCGCCTTTAGAATATGGCTATATTAATTCCAATGTACCGCTAGATAATGCAATTGAACGTTTTAAGACGGTTTTACCCAAATTATTGGCGTTAACAGAAATCGAAAAAACATGTCAGCTGATGGCAAGTGAGATTGAAAAAACCCGACGTCGTGTGAATGCATTGGAATATATGACAATTCCTGAACTTGAAGAAACAATTTACTACATTAAAATGAAGCTTGAAGAAAATGAGCGCTCTGAAGTAACACGAATGATTAAAATAAAAAACATGAATCGCAATTAACGAAAAAAGTTTCCGTTTAAAAGCGGAAACTTTTTTTTATTTATCTGGTACAATCAGAGGTAATAAAATGTTTACCCAATTATATTTCCTATCACTAAGTTTGATTGGGTAGGGTGGAGGTTAGTTTGTTGAAACAATTAAAAAAAATCCGCTTAGCGACGCCCCAGCTAATTTCATTGGGCTTTGCAACCGTGATTTTGGTGGGCTCATTATTGTTGATGTTACCTATTTCCAGTCGGACAGGGGAAGTGACGTCTTTTATTGACGCTTTATTTACAGCTACGTCAGCGACTTGTGTGACCGGATTAACAACAGTCAATACAGCTGAACACTGGACTCCTTTTGGTCAATTTGTCATTTTAGTCATGATTGAAACAGGAGGATTAGGCTTTATGTCCTTACCAGTTTTCTTTTTTATGATTGCCAAAAAGAAAATCAATTTACGAACGCGGATGATTTTAAAAGATGCCCTTAACTTGGAGCAAATGAATGGTAGTGTCAATTTAATGCGGTACATCCTTTTAACTTCTGTTATTATTCAAAGTTTAGGAAGTTTTGCTTTAAGCTTTTCTTTTGTACCAAAATATGGATGGTTAAAAGGTATCTGGTTTAGTGTATTTCATTCTGTTTCTAGTTTTTGTAATGCGGGGTTTGATCTTTTAGGTGATAGTTTGGCTAATGATCAACAGGACATTTGGCTCCTTTTTGTCATCATGATTTTAATTATTGCGGGTGGACTTGGTTTTCTAGTCTGGTTTGACTTAATCCGTTATCGCAAGCAAAAACGCTTGTCTTTACATTCTAAAATTGCGTTACTAATGACTGGGAGTCTTTTATTCTTTGGAACACTAGGTTTTTATGTAACCGAGCACAATGGCCATTTTCTCGTAGCTGGAAATGAGTTACAACGCTTCTTTAATACGATGTTTATGGCAGTTACACCGCGAACGGCAGGTTATTATTCGGTAAACTATTTTGAAATGAGCCATGCCGGCTTAATTTTAACCATTGTTTTAATGTACATTGGCGGTACATCAGGTTCAACTGCTGGTGGTTTAAAGACGACAACATTTGGCGTTTTACTAATTCAGATGAAAAGTATTTTAAAAGGAAGAAATCGGGCCGAATTTAGCGGTCGGACTATTCCCGCTGATGCTATTTTTAGAGCATTAACGCTATTTTTTATTACACTTACCTTATGCATTTTTGCTACGATGATTTTATCGGTAACCGAAAAAATTCCCGACGTAGATGGTCTAGGCTTAGAATACATTGTTTTTGAAGTGATTTCAGCCTTTGGGACGGTAGGATTAACGATGGGATTAACACCAGAGCTTAGTATTATAGGCAAGGTAATTATTATTTCTTTAATGTTTATTGGTAGAGTTGGAATTATGACAGTATTATTCTCACTGATTGCCAAAGCACGTCAACAAGAACAACACTTTAAATATCCCGAAGAATCAGTTTTAATTGGCTAGTATTAAGTTGTCGATAATTTGAATATGTAAACTAAACGTTGTGAAAAAGTATGTCGTGCATTTTACGACATACTTTTTTTTATGATTAAAGCAGTATCAACTGATTGCTTAAGATAATTAATGGCAAATTGCTCATCTTTTAACCAGGACCGAATGTCTGCTTTTTTTATAATTAACGGCATGCGGTTATGGATAGGTGCCACTACCTCATTAGGCGTAGTCGTTAAAATAATTGATTCTAATTCGCCTTTATGTTCGCGATAAAAACCACCAACATAAATAGCTTCTTCAGTTGGTGGAATAAACAATAATTTATTTTTTGCATTATCCCACTCATAAAAACCAGTCATTGGAAAGACACAACGATGCCTTCGAAAACTATCGGCAAATAATGGTTTTTCCGTGACAGTCTCACTACGGGCATTAATAATGCGGCTTTTATTTTTATCGGTGGTAAAGCCCCAATTGGTGAGCCCTAGACTAATTTGACCATTTTTAGTAGTAGCGATAGTTAGCACCTTTTCGCTAGGAAAAACCTCCCCAGTTTTTCCTAATTCTTGTAATTGACTGTAATATTTTTCTAGTTCCAACGTTTTTAAGTCAAAGAGGTAACGACCACACATAAAAAAGACTCCTTTCCAGCTTTATTTTTTAGTTACGCTATAATAAAGAAGAGGTGATTATTTGAATCAACAGCTATATGCATTATATCAAAAAATGTTTCAAGAGATGGGGCCGCAAGGTTGGTGGCCGGCTGATTCAAAAGAAGAGATAGTATTAGGGGCGATTTTAGTCCAAAATACTAATTGGCAAAATGCGGCGCTTTCTTTAAAAAACTTAAAAAAAGAAACCGAATTTTCAAGTGCGAAAATTGTTGCATTGCCTTTAGAAAAGCTACAAGAAATTATTCGTCCGAGTGGCTTTTTTAAAAATAAAAGCCGGGGAATTCACGAAGTCTTTAATTGGTTACTGCGGTTTGATACAGATTTTATAAAAATTCGTGATTATTATGGAGAGGATCTAAGAAATGAGTTGCTCAATCTTCATGGTATTGGGGAAGAAACGGCTGATGTATTAATGCTATATGTTTTTGATGTCCCAGTATTTGTCTCAGACACTTATGCCAGACGTCTTTTTACCAACTTAGGCACTCCCGGGCTTTCAAATTATCAGTCTTTAAAAAGATTAGTCAATCTTACTGGTTTCACGTTAACAGAGGCGCAGGAATTTCATGGATTAATCGATGAGTTTGGCAAAGTTTTTTTAAAAGGTAATAAATTCTCCGACAGCTTTTTAGCCCACACAAAAATAAATTTACAAAAGGAGGAAGAAATTTGAATCCCTTTTTTAGTGTTTTTAAAAAGACTCAGCAGTTTTTATTATTGCAAGCCTATGCTGATTCGATTATGTCAGAAGAAGAATTAATGACTTTTTTATTAAACGAAACAAGTGATGAAAGATTTTGTTTAATTAGCCAAAAAGGGCTATATATTGTGACTCCAAACGTTTCGTTAGATGCATTTACGCACATTTTTATTTCACCTGAAAACGTTCATGTCAAAATTGATGCATCAATTATTGTCTTAGAAGTTCCAAGCGAAATAATTCAAATTCCATTTAAAGAATTAACGGATGCCCAAAATATTTTAGCCGATATTACTTATTTATGGAAAAATTAACTTCACTTTTGCGAACAAACGTTCTATACTGGGTTAGTGATCAATCTAAGATAAAAGTTATTAAAAAGTATCTTTTATAAAAAAGACTAAATTACGTGCCATAAGCGTACTGTAGTAAATGAGGGATATTATGAAAACCGCACTAACTTTGGCAATGGAAGAAGCACTGTATTTTCATTGTCGCCAAAAAGGTGACGTAGTAATTGAAGAGGTAGTTATGCCAGATGATCAAGGAATTGTCGATACGCTTGCATGTAAAATTTTGCCTAATCAAACATTTGAGTGGCGCTGTTACGAGTTAAAAGTAACGAAAGCAGATTTTAGAAGTACAGCGAAGTTGTCTTTTGTCGGGCATTTGAACTATTTTGTTTTGCCTCAAGCACTCTATGAACAAGTGAAAGAAGAAATACCAGCTCATATCGGCGTATTACTTTTTCATCCTTATTTAGATGATTCAGAATATGAAGTGCCAGGATATTTTGAAACGATAAAAAAAGCGCAACGTCAAACTTTACAAGTAAACGAGAATGAACTTTTATATCGACTAATTACAGCCCAAGCAAGAGAAGTTAGCAAAGCGAAACAAACCGAAAGAGGATTGCGTGTTTTTGGAACTCAGCAGTTGTATAAAGAATTGAAAAGACGTCAAAAAGATTATGACCTTTTTGGTGGTGGCAACAATTACTATGACCGATTTATTATAGACACGCAAAACCAAACTGTCGAGGCTTTAAAAGAAGAACTTGAGGCCACTCGAGCTGCCTATTTTCAGCTTGAAAAACGGCTGTTGGAGGATGCGTGATGTATTATCCTTATTTGCGAGGAAAACAATTTGATTTGTTGGCTTTACGACAATTAAGTGAAGAAAATAAATTGAGTGCTGCAATTCATCCAGTTATTGAACCAGTTAAAGATAATCCGGCCTTATTTAAATTGATCAAACAATTTGAAGCTGTAAAACAACCCTTTTCACTGATTGCCAATCCTCAGGCGGGAGATTTTTTAACTATCTCAGGCCAAGAAAAGTTGCAACATATCACCAATAAAAAAGCGCGTCTGTTAACTGGCGTAAATGATGATTTAAACGATGCACAACTCTTGATTGCACAAAACGCCGAGTCTTTAAAAGAAAATGGTGACATTCAGTTAGAAGTACCGACTATTGCTCCAATGGAATTTCGTTTATTACAACACATAAAAGGACCTCTAGTTTTATCTGAAGATCATTTTTTACGCTTAAAAGCAAACTATTATCGGGTAATACCGGATGAAATTTTTAGCACTACTCACCTAACCTTTTTAAAAAGGGGTTTTGTAGGATTTAGCGACTTTTCGATTGATAGTCGGATTTATTATGAGCAAAGCTATCCAACAAGAGAGATCGTCTTACATTTGGTCTACTTTACTGCTGATAAACAATTACGTATTCATCACTTTGTTTCGCCAGAAGATGAGTTGCCGGATTTTGCGAGTCGCTTTTTTGCTGTAATGGCTGAAGTATTGGAGTTTGTTCCATTGCAAAAGCAAATAGATACAAGTGGATTAAAACTTTTAAAAGAAAATTACTTTAAGAAAAAATTTCCTGGTATGGGAGTGTTACGAAAGGCCAGTGTGATGCACCATCTGGAACTGATGAGTCGTTTTTTTGACCAACAAAGCGAATAATTTTTAAAAGACGTGATTATAAAATCACGTCTTTTTTTACTTTTTTAAAAAGTTAGGCTTGCCGAAAAATAAAAACTTCGCTATACTGATAAAAATAAATTGTTTAGGTTAACCTAAAAATAAAATGAGGTGGAGAAATGATACGCTTTGAAAATATAACAGCAGCCTACAATCAACAAATCGCAGTCAACCAGGTCAGTTTTAGCGTCAATAAACCGACCATTGTAGGCATTTTAGGGCCAAACGGTGCGGGTAAATCTACTTTTTTAAAAGCTGCTTTAAAATTGATTCCAGCCAGTGGGAATGTTTTGTACCAAGGAGAACCGTTAGCTAAAAATCAAAAAGAAGTAGCTTATGTCGAACAAAAAAGTGCGATTGATTATACATTTCCAATTACAGTATCTGAAGTAGTCGCCTTAGGTTTATATCCCCATTTAAAACCTTGGCAGCGGATGAAAAATCATTTAGAAAAAGTCAATACCGCTTTAAAAGCGGTAGACATGCAAGACTTTTCGAGTCGTCAAATTGGTGAACTTTCTGGCGGCCAGTTTCAACGCGTTTTATTAGCACGCACACTTGTCCAAGATGCAAAGCTAATTTTTTTGGATGAACCCTTTGTCGGCATCGATACAACAAGTGAACAAATTATTATGGAACTGTTGCGTAGCTTAAAGCAAAAAGGTAAAACTATTTTTATTGTTCATCACGATTTGAGTAAAGTTTCCGATTATTTTGACGAAATTTTATTGTTAAAACAAAAAAAGATCGCTTATGGTCCAGTAAAAGAGGTTTTTACTTCACAGTATTTAAAAGAAGCATATGGAGATTATCTATTTATTGGAGGTGATTTAACATGATAGTACATTTTATCGAAGGCTTAAGAGACTATCATTTTTTACAAAACGCGCTTATTACGTCGATTGTAATTGGAATTGTTGCAGGAGCCATTGGTTGTTTTATTATTTTGCGGGGGATGTCACTTATGGGAGACGCCATTTCCCATGCTGTCTTACCAGGAGTAGCATTATCTTATATTTTAGGCATTAACTTTTTTGTTGGTGCAGTCATCTTTGGTATTTTGGCGAGTTTGATTATTACCTATATTGCAAATAACAGTACGGTCAAAAGTGATACTGCTATTGGAATTACTTTTAGTTCCTTTTTAGCTTTAGGTGTCATTTTAATTGGCGTGGCGAATAGTTCCACTGATTTATTTCATATTTTATTTGGTAATGTATTAGCTGTTCAAGATACAGACAAATGGATTACACTTGGGATTGCTGCTGTAGTTTTATTACTTTTAGTCATTTTTTATCGCCCGCTGCTTTTGAGCTCTTTTGATCCGATGATGGGTAAAGCTTTTGGAATGAGAGTTAACGTGTATCATTATTTACTGATGTTAATGCTGACGCTCGTTTCTGTGACTGCGATGCAAAGTGTGGGGACTATTTTAGTCGTGGCGCTTTTAATTACGCCTGCTGCCACCGCGTATTTATTTACTAAAAGATTAAAATATATGATTATTTTAGCAGCAACTTTAGGAGGTCTATCTTCACTTATCGGCTTGTTTATCGGTTATAGTTTTAATATTGCCGCCGGATCAGCAATTGTTTTAACTGCTGCCACAATGTTTTTAATTGGCTTTTTCTTATCACCAAAAAAAGTCGAACAAACAAAAACGAAACAAAAAATTTATGCCATCTTGGCCGCAGGAGTGCTCCTTGTCATAGGGGTATTTAGTTATCAACGTTTTCTAGCGCCTAATGAGAGTGTAGCTGAAAATAAGATGGCAGTGGTCGCGACAAATTCTATTATTGCAGATATGGTGAAAGAAGTTGCCGGTGATAAGGTCAACTTACACAGTATTGTTCCGGTGGGAAAAAATCCTCACGAATATGAGCCGCTAGCAAAAGATGTAAGAAGCACCCAAGAAGCGGATATAATTTTTTATAACGGGCTAAATCTTGAGACAGGGGGCAATGGCTGGTTTACTAAATTAATGAAAAATGGTCAAAAAAAGGAAAACAAAGATTATTTTGCTGTCAGTGATGGTGTCGATATTATTTATTTAGAAGGGGATGGACACGGCAAAGAAGATCCCCATGCATGGCTAAATATTGAAAATGGGATTATCTATGCGCAAAATATTGCAAAAACGTTAATGGCAAAAGATCCGGCCAACAAAGAGACCTACCGTCATAACTTAGCAGAGTATAAACAAAAATTAACCGCTTTAGATAAAGTAGCAAAAGAACAGTTTGCTACTTTAACACAAGATGAGAAACTGATTGTAACAAGTGAGGGATGTTTTAAATACTTTTCAAAAGCCTATGATATTCCCTCTGCTTATATTTGGGAGATCAATACCGAAGAAGAAGGTACACCAGAGCAAATTACAACTTTAGTTAATCAGTTAAAAGGATCCAATGTTAAATCTTTATTTGTCGAAAGTTCCGTTAATAAAAAACCGATGCAAAGTGTAGCTAAAGATAGTGGTATTCCAATTTATGGCGAAATTTTTACCGATTCAATTGCAGAACCAGGTAATCCAGGCGATAGTTACTATAATATGATGAAAGAAAATTTAAAAACTATTTTTGCAGGTTTAGCCGGTAAAGAAGATTAATTGTTAAAATTCAACCTATCTAGGTGAAGCCCTTTTTTATGCTATGCTCTTTTTAGGAGATGATGAAGATGCGCTTTACATGGATTAAAGACACCAGTGAATGGGAAAAAGCAATTCCCTTAATCGCACAAGTATCTTGGCAGGCAGGAGCCCATTTAGCTCAGCAAATGAAAAGCAACAGTTTAACGGATTGGGAAAATGTTTTAGTCTGCTGGAACGGAAAAGAACTCGTTGGCTTTTGTGCGCTTTTAAAACAAGATATTGTAAAAGAAACAACCCTTACTCCTTTTATTGGTGTCGTGTTTGTTGCTGAAAAATACCGTGGCAGAAAAATTAGTCAACAACTGGTAAAAAGGGCAGAAAAAAAAGCAGTTGAACTGGGTTTCAAAAAAGTTTTTATTGCAACTAGCCACAAAAGCCTCTATGAAAAATTTGGTTATCACAAAATAGGGACTAAAGAAGATATTTTTGATCGTTTTTTATTTGTTTATCAAAAAGATTTATTGTAATCGCAGCAAAAAAGAGACAGAATTCTTAAAGAAGTCAATCAGATAAAATAAAAACTAACCATAGAACATGTGGAGTGGTTAGTTTTTATTTTATTAGTTATTAGCAAAAATTCAAAAATTTTATAATAATCTTTGCGTAAAAAAACGATTCCAGTATTTGTTATGCTAAAATAAAGATATTAAATTATTAGGAGTTTTAGTATGCAGTCGTTTAAGAATTCAAAATTGTTTTATTGGACCGCCGAGTTGGTTCTCGTTATTATTGGCGTATATTTTTTATGGCAAATGCCGGGGATTTTTCAGCCCGTCATTGAAATGGTAGGTGCAGTACTTCTGCCAGTCTTTATTGCCGGCTTTTTATATTATATGTTTGATCCAATCGTTAATTTTTTACAAAAAAGAGGATTTTCTCGCGTGCTAGGTTTTTTAATATCCTTTTTAGTCGTGGTTATTATTATTGTAGTCACTGCAATGAATGTGATTCCACAATTAATTGAACAAACCGTTCAATTAACGCAGCAATTACCCACCTATGCGGATGAATTCGTGCAATGGTTGGATGGCTTGGCGAAGCAAGATGAATTTAAAAACTTTAATTTAGAGCAACAATTGGAATCGGCAAATATTACAATTAATCGTATTATTAATTTTATTATTGTCAGTGTGACTTCTAGTTTATCTTCGATTGTTTCAGTCTTAACGAAGTTTTTCGTTCTTTTGTTTACGGTGCCATTTATTTTACTATTTATGTTTAAAGATGGTCATCGCTTTTTAGATGCTGTTTCTAATTTTTTCCCTCGGACAATTCGTAAAGAATTAAGACAAACGGTGCGAGACCTAAACGATACATTATCGGCTTATATTAGTAGTACCGTCTTAGATGCTTTCATTATTGGGATTATGAGTTTTATTGCCATGACAATATTTCAACAACCATATTCCTTACTGCTTGCTTTAATTTGCGGAATAACTAATATTATTCCTTACGTGGGTCCTTTTATTGGAGCAGTTCCAGCTGTTATTGTCGGCTTATTTATTTCACCATGGCAAGCACTTTATATGGCACTTTCAATTTTAGTTATTCAACAAGTAGATGGTAATGTCATTAAGCCGCTTTTATTTGGTAAGTCATTAAATGTGCATCCAATTACGATTATTTTGGTATTATTAGGGGCTGGACGAGTTTCTGGAATTATTGGAATGTTGATTTGTATTCCCGTCTATGCTGTCATTAAAACACTTATTATTAATATTCGTAAAATTTATCTGTTGAAAAAAACAGAGGCCTTAGCATCTAACTTAGAAGAGTCAGAAGAATAGATTTTGTTTATTTATAACTCATCTTGCGTAAAACTACGGTTAAGATGAGTTCTTTTTTGGGAATAATAAAGCTTAAGGAAAGTCTATTTAATCTTTCTTACAATTAAACCTGCACACTAATAAGCCCATTCACTTTGTGTTTGGGTTGTATTTACGACTATTTATATATATAATTACAATGTAATTACTTTTAAGGAGGGATACTATGAAAACAAGACGGCAAGGTAACGCAATTGTCCTTACTGTCCCGACGAAATTTGGTATAGCAGAAAATGTTGAGTATCTGGCAGTAAAAGGTGCGGATGACTCCATAACCTTCATTAAAAAGAAAAAAAATATTTTTGATGAAGCAATCAAACAAGGTCAAAAACTTGATGCTACTTTAGGATTTCCAGAAGAGCAACCACAGGGAGAGGAAATTTTATAATGAGTAATTATCCCGCGCAAGGTGATATTATAACATTGAATTTTGATCCCAGTGCAGGGCGTGAAATTCAAAAAAGGCGACCGGCACTTGTTGTTAGTACGAAAAATTATAGTGCAGTGACAGGCTTAGTGGCAGTTTGCCCAATTACGAGTACAAATAAGCCTCATTTTGTACCTTTAGATGAAAGTCATCAGATTAAGGGATTTGTAAATCCACTACAAGTTAAAACATTGGATTATAACGCACGTAGTTGGAAAAAAATTGAGTCCGCAACTTTAGTAGAATTAGGGAATGTGGCGCAGATTGTTGCGATGATTTTTAGTTTTGATCAGCTTTTAGGCGAATAAATGAATGACATAAAATGGTTGTAAGAGACGTAGTCAACTTCAAGATAATCAGGGGAGCTAAGAAATTGTTGCTCTAATTTTGACTCAGTTTCTGTTGATTGAAAAATCTGCTTTTAGAACAGCCTTTACACGTAAAAAGTAGAGACTGTGATATAAGTCTCAAAAAAGCACTAGAAAAAGACGTGAAAAACGTCCTTTTCTAGTGCTTTTTGGGTAAAATAAAAGAGTACCGTAGCACCCGTACTCTAAATCATTCAATCCTCGAATGGACCAAAATCATGCATACAAATTCCTCATAAAAATTGAAATATCGAGGCTCCATTTCAATTTTTATGAGGAATTTTTTTGTCAAAAAAATTGGAAAAGCGCGTATAAATAATTTTAGAATTGGTTGGTACGAAAACACTCCAATTGGTCGTGGGCAATATCTGAAATTTTTGCTAAACTTTAGCTCAGTAAGAGAGGAGTAGGGTGATGACAAAAATAGTATTAACCATTGGTGGTTCAGATCCTTTTGCTGGTGGCGGTATTCAAACAGATTTAAGAACATTTAGTGATTATCATACGTTAGGAATGTCGGTTTTAACCTCTATCGTAACTTTAAAAGAAGATTGTCTGTCAATTCATCCAATTGATACAGAAATATTTGCTGCACAATTAGAGACGATACAAAATATTTCTTTTGCTGCCATTAAAATTGGTCTAATTGCTAATCCGGCTTTCATTCCACTAATTGAAACGTTTTTAAAAGATCATCCAGATACACCCGTTGTACTAGATCCTGTTTTAGCCTTTAAAGAAGGGGACTTAGCACTTGAAAAAGCAATTGTAACTGGGATTCAAAAAAATCTGGCGCCTTTAGCTACTGTCATGACACCAAATTTAATTGAAGCACAAGCATTGCTTAACCTTAAAAATAAAATAGCTACTTTAAAAGATATGCAAGTAGCTACAACTCGTTTACAAACAGATTTCAATACTGCGGTTTTACTGAAGGGTGGGAACCGTTTAGCTGGAAAGTTTGCGGTTGATATATTCGCAACTACCACTGGCCAACTTAGTCATTTTACCAATAAAAAAATTGATAGCAAAACAATAAATGGGGCAGGTTGCAGTTTATCTTCTGCGATTGCCAGCGGACTGGCTGAAAACGATAAATTAGATGAAGTAATCAAAAACGCAAAAGATTACGTCTATCAGAGTATTCAAAACGGAGTAGTGGTAACACGTGAGTTTGGAAGTGTTTACTATGATCGTAAGTTTGAAAAAGTTGAAGGTACTCAGATTATTTCTAAAATAGGAGGAGAAACATGGAAATAAGAAAAATATCTCGTTATGCAATTTTATCTGCTTTGATTACGGCAGTTTCGTTATTTGTTGTCATTCCAATACCTGGTACTAATGGTATTGTGACTTTATGTGATGCTGGCATTGCTGTAACAGGTTTATTATTTGGACCTGTCGCTGGTCTTTTTGTCGGTGCAATTAGCGGGGGAATGATTGATCTATTAGCAGGCTATCCGCAATGGATTTTGTTCTCATTAATAATTCATGGGCTGCAAGGGTTTATATTTGGCTATTTTTTCCAACAAAAAAAAGCTCTTAAAATATTAGGCCTTATCCTGGGTGCTATCATTATGGTAGTTGGTTATGCCTTAGCAACGGCATTGCTTTATGGCTTTGGTGCAGGAATTGCCTCAATTCCAAGTAATCTTTTTCAAACAGGGTTTGGGATTATTGTTGCAATGCCATTAACAACAATGTTAAAAAAAGCTAGTGGGAAGCATTTAAAATTTAATCAATAAAAAGCTCAAAACAAGTAGTTAGCAATCTTAATTATAAGTATTGTAATTACTTGTTTTTGAGCTTAAAAGTTAGACAGAATTTCAATTGAAATGAAATTAGTCAGAAGTAATCTTGCATTGTTTGACTTAATTAATGGCAACATTTACATTTACTAAAAACATTGTCATTAATTTATATTTAGAATCGTAAAAATTAACATAAAGCAGATGTATAAATAAAAATTACATTTAACAGTTTTTAAATGCAGCAGCATATTTTGACAGGGAAGTGCAAAATAAAGTAAAAATAGCAGATATTATCATAATTTTATATTTTAGTTTACATAATATATATTATACGAAGTTATAATTTTAAATCTAAAGCTGTCAGGCTTATTTTTTTTTGCCCTATTTCAGTTATAATTATATATTCGCGCTACTTACCACTAGACTATATTTTTTATAAAATAAAATATATTTCTTTACGTTTTGGCTATTAATATAAAATAAAAGCTGCTAATCCTCATATGGTTAGCAGCTTTTATTTTAAACTTCTTTTAATTCAGGCATTACAGTTTTATCTTTATCTCTTCGCGCAATCGCAGGTAAAATCATACCTAGTAAGATTAAGACAATTGGTGTTAAGATGTTAGTTATTAATTGGAACCACCAAGCTTTTGGATTTGTTGCGTAATCCAATTTTGGTACCATTCCTAATACACAAGCAAAGGCTGTAAATGCAAAACACCAAGTACCAGCAATAAAGCCAAGTTTTGGATTTTTTAAGAATTTATATTCAGATTGATAGTTTTTCCACGCTTTATTTAACATCATATAAGCAAAGAATACCCATAAGTAACGCATCGGCATTACAACGGAGTTAAGGTTTGTCATCCATTTTACTAATTCATCAGTATTCCCAATTCCTAAAATCGGTAATAAAATGATAACACTAACTAAAATACCTGTTAATAAATACCCGTTTACCAATGTTCCTTTAGCTGAACGTTTACGCAACCAATTTGGAACAAACATTGGATCAGCATCAGCAAGTAAAATTTGTAACGGAGCATCAATTGAAAATGCCAAAGCAGAAATTTGACCAATCGTATTCGTTAAAGCGTAAATAATCATTAATAGGTTCTCGACACCATAATAATTCCCTAGTTGTTGGAAAGCACTATAAGCGCCGTTTCGCATTAAGTCAGCTGGAATATTATTACTTGCAAAAAGCATACCCATTGCTACAGAACCTAAAACAGCAGAGACCCCTACCATACCTGCTAATAAGAACATACCGCGCGGAAATTCTTTTGCGGGATTTTTTGTTTGGTTAACGTATGGTGAAATTTTTTCTGCTCCCCCTACGGCAAAAACTAGCATTGAAATTGTCGTAAAATAAGAGAAATCAAACTTTGGAATGTAGGTTTTAATATTGCCCATATCAGGAGTGGCAAAATGCATTCCTTTACTTACTGCCGGTGCGCCTACAGCTAATAAAATAAATAAAATCGACATTACAAACATTGCTGTACCGGCTAAACCACCGATAACTTTAAGTGTTGTCAAACCTTTTGTTGATAAGAATAAAAATAGCAAGAAAATAACTAAACTTATTAAAGCGATTGTCGTCATTGACATATTGGCAACCATATCACCATTACCTTGAACAGCCCAACCTAATGCAATTAAAATTGCTTGTGGTTTTTGCGCTAAATAAGGAATATGGACAACCCAATAAGTCCAAGCTGCATAATAAGCTAATCGTTTTGTTGACGTATTTTCAACCCAAGAGCTGACGCCACCTTTACTGCTTTTAAAAGTTGAGCCTAATTGGCCGACGATTAAAGCATAGGGAATAAAATAAAGTGCTAGAATAAGAATCCAAGAAGTTACAACTGAGATTCCTTGTTGGGCATAATTATTTACAACATTTCCTATACCCCAAACCATATTAAAAGCAATTAAGCCAACGGTGAACCACCGCATTTGTTTTTGATTTTGACTCATATGAAAACTCCTTTAAATAATAAATTGCAACTTCTATATCATAGTTATTTTTAAAAGAATCTTCAACTACTAAAATGCTGATTTTAGCACAGTTTCACTAACAATTAATAATATTTTCATTTAAAGGGCGAAAATTTATTGAAAACATTTTCAAAAGAGGCTTAAATTACAAAATAACCATTAAACTCTCTTTCATTATTTAGTGTTTAATGGTTATTAATCAAATTTAGCAATTTTATTATTTTTTGAAATTCTCAACTTTTTAATATCGTGCTATTTTGACAAAATTACTGTGTTCCCCACTTTTGTCCGCTCTATTAATATATAATATAGTTTTTTCCTACTTGGATAATCTTTGTTTGATTATCAGTTAAAGCCATCTGGACTAATAGTTCAATTTTGCTGCTTTGTATAAGTGTTCTTAATTTCTTATTTAGATGGTCATACACTAAACTTGTGTATCTCACCTTTTTCAAAATTTCTTCTAACATGCCGCTTACTCCTTTACTTTGCCAATATTTCTGCCATTAACATGGCAAGAATCGTCTTTTTTGTCATTTCAGAAGTAATTAGTTTTTCGTCGGCAAAACCTAAACGGTCATCTGTTAGCCACCATTTGGCCATCTCATGAGAAGTAAATGAAGTGAATTTTGCTCTACTTTGATGACGGATTACAGTTTCATTAAATGTAAGATCAAAGTAATAATAATTTGTCTGATCAAAATGAGTAGCCAATTCTGCAAGCATTTGACCATATATAGCGCGATTTAAAATTCCTTCAATCAAAACTACCGGATAGTGTTCGCGGCCAAATAAAGCGAGCTGTTGAATTAAAGAAACAGCTCGCTTTATTTGGCGTATCTTTTACATTTAGAATTTGACGGCGGATTTCATCTTGCCCAATTGTCATAATGGATCCTTGGGGTAAGGAATTTCGTAACATTTTTGCAATTGTTGTCTTACCACTGCCTGAATTTCCCCGTAAAATAATGAGTTTACGCATTGGGAATTACCTGCTGATTAAGGTTTAGCTCTTCTCTTAAAATACCGTACTTCACTGAATCCCAAAACTGTCCTTGCCAGTAGCGCACTTTCCGAATTTGCGCTTCCTTTTTCATACCAATTTTTTCACCTAAAGCCATCATTCTATTATTTCCAGACCAGGTTGTATAACCAACACGTGCAATCTTGGGATAAGTATAAAATAAATGTTTTATCCATAAATCACTTGCTTTACTTCCAATACCTTTATTCCAATTTTTAGGTTGATAAATTGCAATGCCAAATTCTAACCAGCGTTTTAATGAGCCATCTTCAAAATATGCTGTTACTACCCCTACCATCTCTTCTTCATAAAAAATCACACCGGCACTTTCGTCATTTAAAAAACGGCTGCCAAATCCTTCTTTATATTCTGGCCACGAAAGAATCGGATCATTAAAATAAGGTCCATCAAAGTCTTTCCACGTTAAATCTGCCGTAGGACCATAGCTTATTTCCCACAGATGTTGCAGTTCTTCTTCTGTTATATTTCGAATCGTAATGGGAGCTATTTCTGATTGTAGCTTCATATTCATTCTCCTTATAAGTAACTTTTAATTATTTATTTTAAATGTAGCATAGTTCAAATCATTATTGAAGAAAAGCTAGAGCTTCTTTAACCCTAGTTCAATAAATACAACCATCTTATTTCTTAAAGTCTTATAAAAGAAAAGTGAAATGACTTCTTTGTTCATTAGCAAAAAAATAAACCAGACTGAATAATTCAGCTGGTTTATTTTTTAACTGTCTAATTCTAAAACACGATCGACAAAATCTTCATAAAATTCAGCTTCGTGAGAAACAACGACAATTGTTCCAGGAAAAGCAATTAACGCTGCTTGCAAATTTTCTTTAGAAGCTTGATCAATATGATTGGTAGGTTCATCCAAAAACAAGAAGTTACTTTTAGGTATCATCATTTCAGCTAATTTAACTTTCGTTTGTTCTCCCCCACTCAAATATTTCAATGATTCTTGAACGTGTTGACTCGTCAAGCCAGAACGGGATAAATACCGCCGTAGTTCTTTGTTGTTAATGGTTGGGTATTTATCACTTAAATACTGTAAAGGAGTGGCTAGTGGATTTTCCCAGGCTAATTCTTGTTCAAAATAATTCACTTTTGTATGTTGGGGGAAATGAAATTCACCGTTAACAGCTGGGATAATGCCCAATAGAGTTTTAATTAAGGTCGATTTGCCGATACCGTTGAATCCTCTTAAGGCAATTTTTTCACCAGCACGAATTGTTAAGTCAATTGGTGCAAGTAATGGTTTGTCATAACCAATCACAAGTTGTGTTGTTTCTAGTGCCAAAGTCGTTACAATGGGCGCATAAGTAAAGGTCACGTGAGGTTTGGGCGCGTCTGTTGGCGGAGTTAGGCGGTCGATTTTCGCCAATTGTTTTTCACGACTTTTCGCCATCGTTGAACGAGAGCCGGCTTTGTATTTACGGATATAGGCTTCTGTTTTTTTGATATGCTCTTGTTGGGCTTCATACTGGCGCATATAGGTTTCTTGTTGTAGCTCTTTTAGCTTCAATGCGCGGTTTAGGTTGCCCGTGTATTTGGTTAATTTACCAAACTCGATATCAATGATATGCGTGGTAATCGCATCTAAAAAAGCTTGATCATGGGAAACAACGACAAAAGTTCCATCAAATTCTTGTAAAAATTGCGTCAACCACTGAATATGGTTGTCATCTAAATGATTGGTTGGTTCATCTAGTATTAGTAAGTCGGGTTTTTCTAATAGCATCTTGGCTAAAATAATTTTGGAGCGCTGTCCACCACTTAGATTTTTTAAAAGGCTATCCATTCCCAAAACATTAATTCCAAGTCCTGTGGCTAAATCATCAATTAATGTATCCATTTGATAAAAATTGCCTTGATCTAATTCGTTTTGCAAGCGCCCAGCTTGTTCTAATAAACGATCATCGAAACTTTCGCTGTATTCTTCATAGAGTTTAGCTATTTTTGTTTCTTTAGCAAAATCTTCTTTAAAAGCAGTTTGCATAAATTTTCGAATTGTTAAGTGTTCATCTACGCCAACATATTGGTCCAAATAGCCCAAACGTAAATTTTTCGGAAAGATAACTTGCCCGTCATCTGGCAATATTTCACCAGTAATAATTTTGATTAATGTACTTTTTCCAGCCCCATTGCGACCGATTAAACCAACGTGTTCACCGCGATTTACTTGAACTGAAACATCTTCATATAAAACTTTATCGCCGAACCGTTGGGTAATATTTTCTAAGCGTAACATGGTTAAATCCTCATTTCTCATAGTAAAAAGCGCCAGACAAAAATCATCCGCCGCTTTTTGTTTATATCCAGATGGTATAGGTTACAGCCTATCATGAAGCTTCTTACTTGTCAAAGACTGCCTCTAAATTACTTATAAAGTATCGTGAAGTTTAAATTTCTTCGTATCTGCGGAGGCTTTTTTTGCATCGTCTGCATAAAAAAGAAAATGTTCGCCTGAATCAAGATCAGTTGCAATCACTAGCCCCCGTCGTTTTAAATCCTTTGATTGTTCAATTTGCGCGGTACGTGCTAATTCTTTGGTATCAAAGTTAGAAGCAATGGCATTTCCTAGATTGAAAAAAACTGTTTCTTCCATCATGATTCCCTCCTTAGTTTCATTTTACCATGGAGGCTGTTTTTACTGATACTAATAAGAGTTACTTGCAATGTTGTAAATTTTAGTGATAATAAAACCAGAGGTGAAAAAAATGAGCCAAATTAGTGAAACTGAATTAAAAGAACAATTAACAGCGATGGTGGAAAGTGTCCTTGCAGTAGCAGATTTACAAGAAGATGATATTTTTGTCTTAGGCTGTTCTACAAGTGAAATCATAGGTGGTGTTATTGGAAAAAATTCTAGCGCCACAGTCGGCCAATGGGTGGTCGAAACGTTAAAAAATATTTTAGATCCTTTACACATTCATTTAGCCGTTCAAGGCTGTGAACACTTAAATCGTGCATTAGTAGTAGAACGTGACGTTGCAAAGAAAAATGGATTTGAAATCGTTGCGGTTAAACCGGCACTACATGCAGGAGGAGCTTGCTCTGTGGCAGCTTTTGAACAATTTGAACATCCGGTTGAAGTGGAACATATCGTCGCCCAAGCAGGAATCGATATTGGTGATACTTCTATTGGCATGCATGTGAAACATGTCCAAGTGCCTGTGCGACCTGTCGCTAATACTTTAGGTAGTGCGCACGTGACCGCTTTACGTTCAAGACCAAAGTATATCGGTGGTCCACGGGCTGTTTATGAATAAAATTCTTAGCTAGAAAAAGATTTTCAACTTAAAAAATGCAGAACCGATCGCTTAAAAGGCGAATGCGTTCTGCATTTTTTATAGTTATTAATCTAATTCAACTTTTCCGGTATAAAGTTGATAATACATACCTTTTTGCGCTAATAAAGCCTCATGACTGCCGCGCTCAATAATCCGTCCGTGATCCAAAACCATAATCACATCCGCATTTTGAATAGTCGACAGACGGTGGGCAATGACAAAAACTGTCCGACCATGCATTAAACGATCCATACCTGACTGGACAATTCCTTCTGTACGGGTATCGATACTTGAAGTTGCTTCATCTAAAATCATCACCGGTGGATCAGCAATCGCTGCTCTAGCAATCGCTAGTAATTGCCGTTGGCCTTGTGAGAGACCTTCGCCATCGCCGGTAATCACAGTATCATATTTATCCGGTAAATGATTAATAAAGCCATCGGCATTGGCTAATTTTGCAGCAGCCAATACATCTTCATCACTTGCATCTAATTTACCAAAACGAATATTTTCGCGAATTGTACCAGTAAATAAATGCGTGTCTTGTAAAACAATCCCTAGTGAACGGCGTAAAGAATCTTTTTTGATTTTTTTAATGTTAATTCCGTCATAACGAATCTTACCGTCTTGAATATCATAAAATCGATTAATCAGATTGGTAATGGTCGTTTTACCTGCACCTGTTGCGCCAACAAAGGCTACTTTTTCACCAGGTTTCGCATAAAGGTTAATATCATGTAAGACAATGTTATTGTCAACATAGCCAAAATCAACATCTTCAAAGACAACGTCACCCGTTAGTTCTGTGTAAGTGATGCTGCCGTCTTCATGAGGATGTTTCCATGCCCATAACCCAGTCCGTTCTTTTGTTTCTACTAATTGACTGTCAACTTTTTTAGCATTAACTAAAGTCACATAGCCATCATCTTGTTCGGGCTTTTCATCAAGTAAGTTGAAAATACGACCAGCTCCAGCTAATGCCATAATAACAAAGTTAATTTGTTGTGATATTTGGCTAATCGGCCCATTTAATGAGCGGCTCAACTGTAAAAACGAAGCAATCATACCAACGGTCAGACCAGAAATACCATTAATTGCAAAAAGCCCACCAATAATTGCGACTAAAACATACTGCACATTTAAAAGATTCATCATAATTGGCATTAGCGTATTTGCATTGATATTAGCTTTAGTTGCACTTTCTTGTAGTTGGTCATTTAAAGTATCAAACTCTTCCATCACTTTTTTTTCATGGTTGAAGATTTTCACCACTTTTTGGCCGTGCATCATTTCTTCAATATAACCATTCACTTGGCCTAAATCTTTTTGTTGGGCACCAAAGAAGCGACCACTTTTTTTGGAGATAAAGCGAATTACATTCATCATTAAAAAAACAGATATTAAGACAAAGCCGGTTAAGGGGAAACTAATCGTGAACATGGCAATGAAAACAGAAACAAAAGTCACCATGGCCATCATCAAGTTAGGGATACTTTGTGAAATCATTTGTCGCAATGTATCGGTATCATTAGTAAAGTGACTCATGATATCGCCATCAGAATTCGCATCGAAATACCGAATCGGTAAACTTTCTAAATGGGTAAACATTTGATCCCGTATTTTCTTTTGGGTGCCTTCACTTATTTTAACCATCATGAAGTTATATGTTAAAGAAGCAATGACTCCAACTAAGTAAATAAGCGCCATTTGTAAAATTGCTTGCAATAACCCGCTGAAATTTGGATGTGCTTGTCCAACAAGCGGTGTGATATATTGATCAATAACTACTTGTAAGAATAGTGAACCTTTAACATTGGCATAGGCACTTAATAAAATCATAATTAGAACTAAAACCAACTGGAGTTTGTATTCTTTAAACATTAAAGTCAACAATCGTTTCAGATTAGATCCAGTTGAACGCTTGACTATCGGTTTACTCATTTCCACTTTCACCAAATCCTTTCTGTTGCGATTGATAAACTTCTTGGTAAATTTGATTATTCGCTAATAATTCTGCATGAGTGCCAATACCATTTACTTTGCCATCATCTAAAACGACAATGCGGTCTGCATCTTGAATGGAGCTGATTCTTTGGGAGATAATTAGTGTTGTCATCCCCGGAATCGCTTTGGCTAAGCCTTCACGAATAGCCCGATCTGTTTTAGTATCGACTGCACTAGTAGAATCGTCTAAAATTAAAATTTTAGGTTTTTTAAGCAAGGCGCGCGCAATCGTTAAACGTTGTTTTTGTCCACCAGAGACGTTATTACCACCTTGTGAGATTAAAGTATCGTATTTATCTGGAAATTCATTAATAAAACCATCAGCTTGGGCTATTTTACAAGCTTCGATTAGTTGCTCGTCAGTTGCAATTTCATTCCCCCAACGCAAATTATCTTTAATAGTTCCAGTAAACAAAACATTATTTTGTAAAACCATACTTACTTGGTCACGTAACGTTGCCAGATCGTATTTTCTAACATCAACGCCACCAACCTTAACTGTACCGTCTGTCACATCATAAAGGCGGGGAATCAATTGCACGAGGGTTGATTTTGAACTACCCGTACCACCGATCAGACCGATAACTTCACCGGATTTAATGGAAAGATTGATATGTTCTAAGGCTAATTTTTCCATATCGTCAGCATAACTAAAACAGACATCCTCAAAAGCAATCGAACCATCAGTCACTTCATATAAAGGTTTAGCGTCATTTTTTAAATCACTTTCTTCTGATAAAACTTCTGTAATCCGTTCAGCCGAAGAACGGGCAATTAAAATTTGAACAAAAGCCATTGACATCATCATTAAGCTCATTAAAATTTGCATCGTATAATTGAACATACTAACTAGTTCGCCGGTTGTGAGGCTGCTTTTATCAACGATTAATTGTGCGCCAAACCATGAAAGTAAAAGCATACACGTATAAACAGAAATTTGTAATAGGGGATTATTAAAAGCGACGATTCGTTGTGCTTTCGTGAAGTTTTTATAAACATCTGTTGATACTTCATCAAATACCTTTTCTTGCTGTTCTTCCCGCACATATGATTTAACGACGCGAATTCCTTGCAAGTTTTCTTGTACCACGTTATTTAGCTTGTCATAAATACGAAAGACTTTCATAAATAAAGGGTGAGCAAAGTGAATGACGATGGCCAAGCCAATTGCTAAAAAGGGTAAAACCACTAAATAGATTAACATCAGTTGTGGATTGATGAGGCTAACCATGATTAGTGAAAAAATTAAAATTAAAGGGCTTCTGACCAGGATACGAATAATCATTTGATACGCATTTTGAACATTGGTTACGTCGGTGGTCAAACGCGTAATTAAACTTGAAGTAGAAAAGCGGTCAATATTTGAAAATGAAAAATCTTGAATTCGGCTAAATAAATTATGGCGTAAATTACGAGCAAAACCAGCCGATGCAATCGCCGCAGTCCTCCCTCCTAATGCGCCAAAAATTAAAGCAATTAGCGCGCATAAAAAAAGGAGCGCTCCTAATTTCAAAATGACACTCGTATTACTTTTTTCAACACCTTGGTCAATCATCATCGCCATAATCAGCGGCATAATAACGTCAAGGGCAACTTCACCGGCGACAAAAACTGGTGTGAGTAAACTGTCTTTTTTGTACTGACCTACATTAGCCAATAGTTTTTTGATCATATCCTCCGTCCTTTCTTTTATTCTTAAAAATAGACACCAACCGCAAGCAGCGGTCAGTGCGTCTTTCTTTACTTTAACGGATATAAATCCGTCCTTCAAACAATAAGTTTCTCATTTTTCTCATTAAACAAAATACTTTTCGCCTATAAATTACAAAAAAGAAATTTTATAAGAATTATAAGTAACGGGAAATCAATTGAATTAAATCTTCTGGAAATGTTGTAAGATCACCAATATCTATGAAACGTTGGCTACCAAAAATATTTTTAATCGCTTCTTTATCGTCTCCGATAGCAGCTGCTAGATAAATAACTCCTTGGCGTTCAAATTCGTTCATGACAGTTTGAATATCGTTTTTAGCTTTATCTCCTGTATAATCCGGTAGTGCTTTTGGCTGACCATCAGAGATATTGATTAATAATTTAGTTGTGGCATTTTCTGCAGCTAATTTTTGGCTTAAAAGACGTAACGGCACGCCATCACGGTTATTTTGACGTGGTTTCATCGTCACCAGTTTTGCCTCTAAGTAACGAAAATCATCTTCAAATTCTTTATATGAATAAATAGACGTCTTTTCACGAGAAGACAAATCGGCTGTATCGCCGTAAATCATTAAAGGAATTGACATTTTCTTAGCAAAACTTGCGACTGCTAACGCTGCTAGGCGGGCACTGTCAATCCGGTTATCTTTTAACATGGAGCCAGATTCGTCAATGCGTACTGCTAAAGCCAGGGAAGGTTTTTCATGAGGAGGTGTCTTTTTATCAAATGTCCGATAATCGCCATAAGCAACGCGACTGGCATCAAAACGAGTGCCACTATACTTTCCTTTTCCGTAAACCTCACTTTGTTCATTTTCTAAAATATCAGTAATCTTTTTGACTAAACGATCGACTACAGGCGTGATGCTCTGATTTAAAACAGCAGCTTCTTTCATATCTTCTTTAGTAAAAGTTGGCCGTTGTAAAATTAAGCCTTCTTTTTCATGAATTGTTCCTTTCATTGTCGCGCGAGCAGTTTTATTTAATTCTTTCCGCAACTCTTTTTCTTTTTTTTCATAAGCTTTAATATCAACATTTTGCTCGCTTGAAATCCCTTCATCACTTTCTTTTCCTACGTGGCTAGCACCATCATGAGCAGCTTTTTCTCCTGCCATTTCCGTTTGTTTTTCGTCGCTAGAATTTATTGATTGCTCTTTTGGGGATTGTCTGTCACTGGTAGAATCGCTAGTATCTAAAGAACTATCTTTATCTTCAGTAGCAAGACTAGCTAAAACAGCCTCACTTTCAGCTTCTTCAGTTATATTACGCAAATCAGCCTCAGCAGCAGAAATTTTGCGTCCTTTAATATCTTTTAACACTTCTGTAGGATTGGGATTAAGCGCTTCACGTAACAAAATTAGCAATTTACTATCATCCAGAGCCTCTTTTAATAAGGTTATTTCACTTGGTTCAGTGGTTAATTTATAAATGACTTTAGGATAAAGACTTTCAAAAATATCTTGCCCTTGCTTAAAGGTATTGACCCAGTAAAAATAAGATCGCATACCTGCCACACCTTTAATGGCATTAGCTTTTGCTGTTTCATCTAATAAGCGAATCACTTCAGCCATTTTGGTAGCGACGGCTAAATTAGTCACGCCAGTTTTAGCTACTGCTCGTTCTACCATTACTTCAAGAGCAGGTAAGTCCATCCGTTCCGCGTGTTGCATCCGGTCTCTTAAGGATTCATTTAAGGGACGGTTTCCTTGATAGTTGCGATTAGTAGTAATGACAATAACACAATCAGGGTGTCTTTTTATAACTCCTGTTGGTAAATTTAACATCCCGTTTGGTTCTAAAGCTGAATTTAAAGCGACCAAAACAGATGCATCGCGAATTACTGTGGGTTCTTGAATCTCTAATAAATAGCCTTTTTCGATTGCCCGCACAATTTCAGAAGGATAAAATTTATAATGCACCACTTCTTGTTCGTTACGATCAATGCGTTCAATTAGCTCTTTTAACCGAGTTTTTGCTTGCTCAATTGTAATACTATAATGTTGGGCAATTAATTTTAAAACAGCATCCAAACTGTCTGTTTGATAAATTGCTTCTAATAATTCGCCATCACTTTCATCATCTGTTGTTACTACCGGCAGTAATGCACCAAAAACATCTGATTTATCCATATCGGCAAAACAAGTTACTTTAGTATAGGGCAGTTGTAAGTCATAAGATAAAGCTTTTGCTAGCTGTGTTTTCCCTGAGCCGGCGTCTCCTTCCAATAGGACATTCATGATTTTCATTTCAGAATCATCCCAATTATTTTTAATTTCAGAAGCGACGCGTATTTCGACTTCACTTGTTTGGTGACTTTGTGGCTTTTGCCAAATCATTTGTTTTTCTAGACGGCTAAAGACGCGTGTGTTTGTGATTTCAAATGGCGTTAGCATAATCTCACCTACTTTATTTTAATAACCGGCTTCTTCTAATAAACGTTTTAAAATACGAAAACGCTCGCCTAAAATTTCACCATCTTTTTGCCAAATATCATGGAAAAGTTTAATATCTTCATCAATCATCGGATTATTTGTATCCACTTCGACGGTCATGCGATTTCCTTGTACGCCAACAATATCGACAACAGGATTTTCAGGGTCGTAAAATTTAGGATACCGATACGCATCTTGAAAATAAATACTCGCTTGTGCCACTAAAATAGCTAAATCTAAAATACGGTTAATCGGTAGTTCTTCTGATTGACGAGACCATTTTTCGCCTGTATGGCGCCAAACCTTGCCTGAAATATCAACTTTACCGCGATCATTCCATTGCGCAAGCCCCAAAGAAAGTCCTTTTGCATCTGATTCAAAAGCTTGTTTGCCATCTGCATTATCATAGTTTTCTACTACTAGAACAGGTTTGTGTTTCAAATTTGTTGGAATTTCCACCGTACTCACTCCTCTTATCATTTTGAATAATTAATTTATTAGATAGTACTTTAGTAATATACTACTTTACTAAAGTATAAAAAAGGATGGATAAATTGCCAATCATTTTGACTTATTGCGCTAGTATGTGCTTACAAAGAAAAGCAAAAAAGGCATGACAAAATTTTTGTCATACCTTTTGTTTTTAACTAAGCAGTTTCAAAAAGTAACTTCTTTTAAGATAAGCCAAAGTTTCGCAAAAATTGAGTAGCAATTTTGTTAAAATCTCTGCCTGTTCTTGAAGCTGACTACTTCAGTTACAGCCTGTTTATCTATTAAAAATTAAGTTTAGATAGCAGCAATTGCAATTCCAATTGCTTTTTCTCCCAAGTGAGTTCCAATAACTGGTCCAAAATAACCAATTTCAATGTCTGCATCAGGATATTTAGCTGCTAATTTTTCTTTCTCCTCTTGCGCTACTGTCAAATTATTCGCATGGATGACATACAATTTAACAGGACGATTAATTTCAGAAGCCCGTTGCCCGATAACTTCTTCAGCGCGATTAAAAGCCTTTTTGCTAGAACGAATTTTTTCAAATAACTCGATCTTCCCATTATTAAAGGTCAAAATCGGTTTAATTTTTAACAAACCGCCAATTAATGCGGCACCATTAGTTAAGCGCCCGCCACGAACGAGGTTGTTTAAGTCATCGACAATTAAATACGCATACGTATTGTCACGAATAATATCTAAATGCTGGATGATTTCTGCTAATGTTTTGCCTGCATCTTTCATTTGAATCGCACTTTCTACCATGTGACCCATTGGCATACTCGTAATCTTAGAATCATACGGAATGACGGTTGCGCCTTTTATGTCATCTTTAATCGTATTGAGCGTTGCTACAAATCCTGAGATTCCGCCAGATAAATGGATACTTAAAATTGTATCATAGCCTTTAGCGGCTAGATTTTCATAAAGTTCAATTACTTCACCCAAAGCCGGTTGAGAGGTTGTGGGAAATTCTTTACTACCATTTAGCATTTCATAATATTCATCGGCTTCAATATCGACGCCTTCATTATAGATTTTGCCATCAATGATGACTGGTACAGGAATAATATATAAGTCCGAATGATTTTTGATGGTTTCAGGTAGAAATGCAGAACTATCTGTTACAACTGCTAATTTCATTTATAATCCTCGTTTCAAGAAAATTTCACTACTTCTACAAATATAGCATAAACTAAGATTCAGGAAAATAGTTTATACCAGATTCACCTTAAAAGAAACTACTATTACTAAAATAAAAAAGGGGAAAGGATAGTTTTTCATCTATCCCTACCCTTTTATAATTATTTTGCTAAAAAATTATTGATTGCTTTTTGATTGGCTTCTTTATCTACGACTAACACACTTCCAGCTTCCGCTGTATTCCCATATTCCCAAGTATCTTTAGCTGGAACGGTCAGTCGGTCAATCCCACTTGCTCCTTTTAAGATGTGCAAGCTATTTTTGACTAAGAAACTCGTTTTAAGGTTTGTGCCAGTATACCCTAAAACTTTTCCGGCAGCATAAGGTAATTTCGCAATTGCAAGTGGATTTTTCATTTGACTAAAAATGGCATCCATAACTTGTTGTTGTCGTCTTACGCGGCCAAAATCGCCTTCTTCATCCATCCGAAAGCGGGCATATTGTAACAAGTGTAAGCCATCCATATTTTGTTGGCCTTTTTTGATTGGTACTTCTAAGTTAGTACTCATATCTTTTTCGGCGTTAATAGCAACTCCACCAGGAAACAACGTATCAATTACTTTTTCAAAAGATTTAAAATCAACAACAGCATAATACTTACATTCTAAGCCAAAGTTTTGTGAGATGGTTTGGCGAACTAAATCTGCCCCGCCATAAGCGTAAGCTGCGTTAATTTTATTTTGCCCAACTCCTGGAATATCAACCAATGTATCCCGCATAAAAGAAATTAGTTTTGGTTTTTTACTTGGTCCGTCTAATTGTAAAACCATAATGGTATCTGCGCGTGCGGTTTCTCCTTTTCTACTATCACTTCCCAGTAACAAGATATTATTTGCACCATCTGCTGAAGTAAAACCGTTGAAGTTCTCTACTTCTTGTTTAGGAATCTCACTATCAGAAGCAGCAGACATTTTTCCTAGTGCAAAAGCAACGCCGCTATAAACGAGTAATAACAGGATTAAGCCAATGATAAAGCGAAAAATAGGGTGTTTTTTCTTAGGCTTAATTTTCTTTTCCTTTTTTACTTGGCGCTGCTGTTCTTCATCTTTTTGAACACTTTTTGGCTTGTTTTTATTCCTTAAATTCCGAGGATGACTATTTCGGGCTTTAAAACCTTTTGTTTTTATCTCAAAATTACCTTGCGCTTTTTTACTACGCGCATTGTACTCTTCATTAGTAGTAGAAAAATCCTCTTGATTGCGTTTTTCTTCTTCGTATGCTGCTTTTTCTAACTCTTTATCAGTTAATTGCTTACGAGCAAATACACTTTCTTTTTTTTTTGTTTCTTCATGTATTTTTTTATAGCGATCCATGCGACTCATGTGGCTACCTCCAAAAGTAAATCATTTCTCTACAAGTTTACCCTAACTTGAGTGCAAAAAAAGATGCTATGAAAAAATTTAAGCATTTCATAGCATTTCTTTCAATTTTGTTAGCTCGATAAAGTGACAGGATATGTCCCTAAGTGAATAACAGTCCCACCAAGTAATTTAATTTCTTCGATAGCATTGTCAATTAATTGTTGTGGTTGATCTAATAGGAGATCAATTACAAAGAAATATTCACCAAGACTAGTTTTTAAAGGCCGCGATTCAATTTTGCTTAAATTAATTTGACGCCAACCAAAAGCGGCCAACATTTGGTGAAGTGCCCCTGCTTTATTTGAAGGTAGTGTCAAAATTAAAGACATTTTTTCTACCTTACCAAATGTAGTTGTCGGTTTTAGCCCTACAATCCAAAAGCGTGTTTGGTTAAAATCATTGTCTTGAATATTAGAGCTGATAATTTTTAAACCATAAGATACAGCAGCCTCAGCCGCGGCGATGGCCGCAATTTCTTGTGTCTGTTGCGTTGCGACATATTCACACGCTGCAGTAGTAGAAGTGGTAGGTACTAATTCAGCAGTGGGATAATGTGTTGCCAAAAACTTTTGCGACTGAGCTAGCGCTTGTGGATGAGAATAGATTTTTTTAAAAGGCCCTTCACTAGTTGCTAGTAGTTGTTGTTTAATTGGTAAAATAACCTCGGCTAAAACCTGTAGTTGATGATTTTGCGACAATGTATCAATTGTTGCGTGAACCGATCCTTCTAGCGAGTTTTCAATTGGCACAATGGAATATGCAACTTCTCTTGTTAACACGGCATTTAGACAGGCTGGAATAGAGGCATACGCCACCAAATCGACTGCATCAAATTGTTTTTTGGCGGCTTGGTGAGAAAATGAACTCTTAGGTCCCAAATAACCAATTTTCATGCTTTTCCCAACCTTTCTATGATCTCTGTAGCAATTTCTTCAGGATCGCGTTGCGTTGTTTCAATAATTATTGCCGCACTCTCTTCATAATGTGACAGACGCGAATTCAAGAGCGCGGTAATTTCTGTTGCGCTTTTTTGACTTGCCAGTGGACGAATATTTTTTGCATCGTTTTTGATACGGGCAATTAATGTTTTGGAGTCAGCCTTTAAATAGATGACATGAGGATGATCTTTTAAAAGGTTACGGTTTAATTCATTGACTACAATCCCACCGCCAGTTGCAATGATGGCATTAGCAGTAAAGTGATCTTTTAAAACAGTTGTTTCGACATGACGAAAAGCTGCTTCTCCTTTAGAAGCAAAAAAATCAGGTATCGGCATGCCAATTTCTTTTGTGATTAAATCATCTAAATCAATTAATGGTCGCTTCATTTTCTCCGCCAGTAGGCTACCAATTGTTGATTTTCCTGCACCCATAAAACCAATTAGTAAAATACTACTCATGGTGCTCACCTACTATGATTTTTTTGATATCTTGGAAAAAATCTGGGTAAGAAATGTTAATGACTTCTGGCTGTTGTAACATAGTGGTACCAGTGGCAATTAAAGCAGCGATTTGTAGCATCATCCCGATGCGATGATCGCCTCGACTTGAGACTTCAGCCCCTTTTAGTGGCGTTGGTCCATTAATGATGAGACCATCTTCTGTTGGCGTAATATCAGCCCCCATTTTCTTTAATTCTGCTGCGGTTGCATCAATGCGATTTGTTTCTTTTACTTTTAATTCTTCTGCGTCTTTAATAATTGTTTGACCACTAGCTTGCGTAGCTAATAACGCAATAATGGGCAACTCATCAATTAGGCGGGGAATAATCTCACCTTTTATGATAGTACTGTGAAGTGCAGACGTTTCAATTTTTAAATCTGCTGCTTGATTGTTTGTATCAAGGTTTTCAATCGTTAAATTAGCCCCCATTTGTTTTAAAACATCAATGATACCTGTTCGCGTTGGATTCATCCCTACATTTTTAAGGTGTACTTGACTATTCGGGGTAATGGCAGCAGCCACTAAAAAGAATGCCGCCGAAGAAATATCCCCTGGAACGACAACATTTTGACCGACTAAGGTTTGTGGACCGGTGAGTGTAATCTTGCGACCGTTTGTGGTAATTTCACCGCCAAATTGGCGAATCATTTCTTCAGTATGGTTACGAGAAATTTCTTTTTCGATAATCGTTGATGTGCCTTTTGCTTGTAAAGCTGCAAAGATAATTGCCGATTTTACTTGAGCACTGGCTACAGGCATTTGATAATCAATGGCTAACAATTCTTTTGTACCTTGAATTGTGATGGGAGGAAATTCACTACTTGCTTTACCGGTAAGAGTAGCACCCATTTGCTGCAAAGGTGTCATTACCCGTTGCATTGGTCGCTTATTTAGGGAATCATCTCCAAATAGTGTTGTGGTAAAGTTTTGGCCGGCTAAAATTCCCATCATCAAACGAATCGTTGTCCCAGAATTACCAACATCAATGTCTGATTGACTTTTCTTTAAGCCAGAAAACCCAACACCAGTTACTGTAATCGTCGTACCATCATCTGAAATTGGGACACCTAGTTTTTTAAATGCATTTAAGGTACTTAAACAATCTTGGGCACGCAAGAAATTCTTGATGGTTGTTTGTCCCGTTGCTAGAGCACCAAACATTATGCTGCGGTGGGAAATTGATTTATCTGCCGGGACAGTGATACTGCCGGCTAATCCGTTTTGTGCTTGTAATAATTCCATAGTTGCCTCCTTTTATTTTAAGCGCGTAGGATAATTCGTATGTCTTAAAAGGCAGGCTTTGGCCCGCATTAAGTCATTTTCGTTACGAAAACTAATTTGCAAAATCCCATTAACATCTTCTCTTGTTTCCTGAATTTTCAGATTAATCAGATTGATCTGATGGTGTCCTAGAAGTCCTGTCACTTCTGCTATTACCCCGGGTTCATCTGGAACATCAACATAAAGATCATAAAAGGCTGGAATCGCGCCATTTTTGTGAACAGGTAGGCGGTCGCGATTATCTTTAGCTTGATCAAAAAAATGAAAAATTTCCTTTTGATCACTTTTTGTGACCCACTTTTTTACTTTCATAATTTCTTTTTGCCAATTGTCCAACTGTTGTAAAATAGCCGCTTGGTTACTTAATAAAATTTCAGTCCACATCTTCGGATCAGAAGAAGCAATGCGTGTAATATCTCGGAATCCACCGGCTGCTAATTGTTTGGCACGAGGATGCTCTTGATTAAAACAATCCCCTTGAGTTACAAGGGCGGCTGCAATTATATGCGGTAAATGGCTAAGCATTGCCGTGATTTGATCATGTTCACTAGCTGTTAATTCGACAAACTTTGCTTTAGTACCTGACAATAATTCTTGTAAAAGTGCAACTTTATTTTGAGATTCTTTTTGATTAGTCATAATATAATAGGCATTTTCAAATAGATGGGCATCTGCTGCTTTTATCCCTGATTTATGCGATCCGGCCATCGGGTGCCCACCAATAAATGAAAAAGGTAGTGTTTTTGCAGTAGCCATAATTTGTTCTTTGGTACTTGCAACATCTGTGACAAGAACATCTTCTTTTAAGGGAAGCTTGGTAAGTTCTTCCAAATAGCTAATTGTTTTAAAAACTGGTACTGCTAAAATGATAATATCTGCATCCAGTGCACCTTGGGCAAAATTATTAGCCATTTTGTTAACAATGCCTTTTTTTACTGCAATTTTCCCGGTTGTTTCATGTAAATCAAAACCGCTAAGCTCAACTTTAGGATGTTTACTTTTGATTGCTAATGCTAAAGATGAGCCAATTAATCCTAAGCCGACAATAAAAACTTTTTGCTCCATCACAGACCTCCTAAAAGTTTTTAATATATTGGCGATAATTTGCCACTGCTTCTTTTAATTCTGCAAAAGAATCACTAGAAAATTTAGCTAAAATTTCTGTTGCTAAGACCGTTGCGACTACATTTTCTGCTACCACACTTGCCGCAGGAACAGCGGTGCTATCTGAGCGCTCTACACTAGCTTTATATGGTTCTTTGGTCTTTATGTCTACACTCATTAATGGTTTATATAAAGTCGGAATTGGTTTCATAACACCTTTTACGATGATTGTTTCGCCATTTGTCATGCCACCTTCAAAGCCACCCAAGTGATTGGTTTTACGGCGGTAGCCAGTAGCTTTTGACCAAATAATTTCATCCATTACTTTTGAGCCAGGTAAATTAGCAGCTTCAAAACCAACGCCAAACTCTACCCCTTTAAAAGCATTAATGCCAACGATTGCTTGGGCTAGTTTTGCATCTAGCTTTGTATCCCATTGAACATAACTACCAAGTCCTGCTGGAACATTTCCCACTAAAACCTCTACAACGCCCCCGATAGTATCGCCATTTTTTTTCGTCTGATCAATTAGTTGTTTCATTCGCTCTTCAACATTTGGGTCAACAACACGAACTTCAGATTTTTCTGAGCGCTCTTTTATTTCTGTTAGGCTAATTTCAGCCGGAATTTCTGCTTTTATTCCACCTAAAACAGTAACATGACCCGCAACCTCTATTTCAAGTTCTTTTAATAGTTTTTTAGCGATTGCACCAACTGCAACCCGCATAGTAGTTTCTCTGGCAGAGGAACGCTCTAAGACATTGCGTAAATCCGCATGATGGTATTTCATTCCACCGACTAAATCAGCGTGTCCTGGTCTGGGGTGTGTTACTTGTCGCATTGTTTGTTCTTTTTTTGGAACCTCTTCACTAGCCATAACAGTTTGCCAGTTTTTCCAGTCGCGATTTTCGACAATCAATGTTATGGGTGACCCCAATGTTTTTCCATGCCGCACACCCGAGGTAATACGGACTTGATCTTTTTCAATTTTCATCCGACCACCGCGACCATAACCGGCTTGTCGTCTTGCTAATTCTAAGTTAATGTCTTCGGCTAAAAGCGGCATCCCTGCTGGCAAGCCTTCAATAATAGCTGTAAGTTCTGGCCCATGGGATTCTCCTGCTGTTAAATAACGCATTATAACGCCTCCTTCAAATAATCTTTCATTTCAACTAAAGGAACTTCTACAATTTTGGCTTGACCAAGCTCGGCTAATAAAATTAGTTTTAAATTGTTACCTCGAGCTTTTTTATCGTGAGTAATCGCTTGATAGAGTGCTTTTTCATCCCAATCAGGTAATTCCGTTGGCAAATGAAATTTCATAATCATCTCTTTTAATTGCGCAGTACTACCAACCGGGGACAATCCTTTTGCTTCTGAGACACTGTTAATTTTTATCATTCCCAAAGCTACACCCTCACCATGGCTAATCACACCATACCCAGCTGTTTTTTCAATCGCATGCCCGATAGTATGGCCAAAGTTCAAAATTAAACGCATCCCATTATCAAATTCATCTTCTTCTACTACTTGGCGCTTTACTTCTAAGGCTGAGGTAATTATTGCTTCAGCGTGATCTAATAAGTCAGCTTCATCTTTTAAATGCGATAACGTCTGCCATAAATTCAAATCTGCAATCGCTGCTGATTTGATAATTTCGGCAATTCCTTCTCGCACCCGCCGCATTGCTAATGTTTTTAATACATTGGGATCAATCAAAACACCTGCTGGTTGACAGAAAGTACCGACTAAGTTCTTAGCTTTATCAGTATTAACACCTGTTTTGCCACCAATACTAGAATCTACTTGCGCAAGTAATGTTGTCGGAATTTGGACAAAATGAATTCCCCGCATATATGTTGAAGCCACAAAACCGGCTAAATCGCCAATTACGCCTCCACCTAATGCTAAAATACCATCACTGCGCGTAAACTCTGCTTCAGCTAGAAAATCGTATAATTCTGCGGCAGTTTGTAATGATTTACTCCTTTCGCCTGCTGGCACGACTGCTAAATGCGGCGTGTATCCAGCTGCGCTCAGTTGATTCATTACAGTTTGACTATAAAGTGGTGCTACATTTGTATCTGTAATAACCGCAACTTTTTGAGGCTTCCATAATAAATTGAGCCAGCTTCCCAATTTGGTTAAGGCACCACGTTCAATTAAAATTTCGTAGGAATCTTCTTTTAAGTTAACTCGCATAAGTTAGCCCTCGATTTCTTTAATTTGTTTCATTGCAGCCGTTAAAATATCTACTTCTTGCATCATCTTTAAGTAATTTTCTTCATTTAACGATTGTTGTCCGTCAGACCAGGCATTTTTAGGATCTGGATGAATTTCGACAATCATTCCATCAGCACCAGCAGCAACACCTGCCCGCGCCATTGGAGTAACTAAATCCCAAACACCAGTTCCATGACTCGGGTCCACAATAATAGGAAAATGACTTAATTTTTTAATTAAAGGTACCGCTGATAAATCAAACGTGTTTCGCGTTGCTGTTTCATAAGTTCTGATTCCCCGCTCAATGAAAATAACAGGTGATTTATCCTGAACGGCAATGTATTCCGCTGCATTTAACCACTCATCAATAGTCCCAGCAATTCCTCGTTTTAAGCCAATTGGTTTACCTGTTTTACCAACGGATTGAAGTAATTTGTAATTTTGCATATTACGGGCTCCAATTTGTAAGATATCACTGTATTCTGCCACCATTTCAATATGACCTTCATCCATTACTTCTGTGATCACTTTCAAATCAAATTCATCTGCGGCTTGCCGAATGTATTTTAATCCTTCTTCTTCTAATCCTTGGAAAGCGTAAGGGGAAGTACGTGGTTTAAATGCGCCTCCGCGCAAGATTTTAGCACCACCCGCTTTAGCAATTTTGGCACATTCTAAAATTTGTTCTAAGCCTTCAATAGAACACGGTCCTGCCATTGTCACAAAACTACCGTCACCGATTTTAACCCCGTCTACATCCACAACAGTGTTACCAGGATGAAATTCTCGTGATGTCAACTTGTAAGTATTCGAAATTTTTAATGTCTTCTCTACGCCATCGTACGTGTTAAAAGGAACATCTTGGACACCCCTAACATCACCTTTTAAACCGATGACAATATGTTCTGTACCTTGATCAATATTGACATCTAATCCTTCTTTTTGAATGCGTTTAACGACTAATTCAACTTGCTCTTTAGTCGCACCTGGTTTCATAATTACAATCATTTTCGTATTCTCCTTTTTAACTGTTAGCCACAAGTGGCTTAACGATTTCTAATGGCATTTTTTTACCTGTCCATAATTCAAAAGCATAAGCACCTTGATAGAGCAACATACCCAAACCATTGACAGTTTTTAATCCTTTTTCATTAGCAATTTGGATTAATTTCGTTTTTCGTGGATTATAAATTACATCATATACAGCTAAATCATTATGCAATGCACTAAAATCTTGAATGGGTGTTTGAGCGTCATTAGGTTTCATTCCGACATCTGTTGCATTTACTAATAATTTGCTATTTTTGAGCGCTTTATTGACAGCTTTAACATCCGCTAAATCTGTTAAAGATAATTTACACTGTGTTTTTTTTTCAATCTCATTAATTTTTTGCTGTTTCTGATAAAAAAATTTACCTTGCCGATTAAAGACGTTTATTTTTTTTACCCCGTCTAAAGCAGCTTGAACACAAATTGCAGTAGCCGCACCACCAGTACCAATGACAGTTATTTCTTCACCAATAATAGCTATCTTACTATCAACTAAACTTCGCATAAATCCACTACCGTCTGTATTGTGTCCAACTAAGCGACCATCTTTTTGCGGTAGAATAGTATTGACTGCACCAGTTAATGTTGCAGCTTCACTTAATTCATCTAGATAAGGTAGCACCGCTCTTTTATAAGGCATTGAAACATTTACCCCGATCATGTTAAGTGCGGTAATACTTTTCATCATCGCCGCTAATTGCTCTTTTTCTATTTCAAAAGCTAAATAGACCGCATCAATGTTATTTGCTTTAAAAGCAGCGTTATGCATTAACGGTGAAATACTATGCTTAGCAGGTTTGGCAATTAAACCTGCTAGACGGGTATAACCTGTAACTTCCATTTTACTCACCCCTCAAATATTAGCAGCCTATGGGTACAAAAAAAGTGTTCACCTAAGATACAACAATCTACAGTGAACACCTAATAGGAAAAATATTTTTTCCGCTGGGAATAAAAAGAGCCACTATAGATTCTTGATCTACGTGGCTGTAAAGTCATTACAAAATCCCTTAGCCATCATAGATACAAACGAGTTGGTTTGTATCCATGTTTTCATGAATACAAACTATCTAAAATAGCTAAAGTAATAATTATTCAGTTGTGGTCTGCTTTTTTCTAACATAAAAAAGTCCTCCGAACTGAGTAAGATGGTGTTAAGTATAGATTGTATTGATCAGACTGTCAATAAGTTTTTGTAAAAGCTGCAAATTATTTCATTTGTTTTCACAATTCTTCTTCAAAGAAGAGCAATAATTCAGCTAAAGTAAGTTTAGCTTTTTGCTGCTGATTTAAATCTTTAACAATCTCACCTTTTTTCAAAAGTAACAACCGATTACCGTATTTTAAGGCATCTTCCATTTGATGGGTAATCATCATACAAGTCAAATTATTTTCTTTTACTAAATCATTTGTTAACGCCATGATATTTTTAGAAGTCTTAGGATCCAAAGCAGCCGTGTGTTCATCTAATAATAAAAGTTCCGGTCTTTCAATCGTAGCCATTAAAAGGCTTAATGCTTGTCTTTGTCCACCAGATAAGTGTCCTGTAGGAGTATCTAAATGCTCTTCTAGGCCGTTACCAACTTTCGCACACAAAATTTTAAAAGCTTCTTTTCGTTCATTTAATTTTCGGGGACGTAATTTTCTCTTTTGACCTCTTCTTTCAGCTAAAAGCAGGTTTTCAGCTACTGTCATTCGCGGAGCAGTCCCCATTTTGGGATCTTGAAAGACTCGTCCTAAGTATTTTGCTCTTTTTTCTTCACCAAAGTTGGTAACATTTTCGTCGTCTAAAAAAACTTGGCCGCTACTAAGTGAGAGAGTGCCAGTTACGGTGTTAAACAGTGTACTTTTCCCCGCACCATTGCCGCCTACAATTGTAACAAAATCGCCAGGATTCAAGGTCAAATTGACATCATTTAGGATTACGCGTTCATCATTTACGCCATTTTTAATTTTTTTTACTGCTTTTTTTATTGTTAAGACACTCACCGGCTAGGCCTCCTTTTCCAACCCTGTTTTTAAATTTAGTTTTTCTTTTAACGTTGGAATCATTAAACAAATGGCTAAAATGGCAGAGGAGAAAATTTTCAGGTAAGTAGTATCAAAGCCCAAGTAAATAATTAATGTAATAATAGCTTGGTAAAGAATACTACCTACAACAACAGCCACTAAACGTTCTAAAAAGGCTAACTCGCCAAATAAAACTTCACCAATAATAATGGAGGCCAGTCCAATAACGATTACACCAGTTCCCTTTGAAACATCCGCATAGCCGTCATTTTGAGAAATTAAGGCACCAGAAAGTGCGATCACACCATTTGAAACAGTTAAGCCTAAGATTTTCATACGGTCGGTTTTAATTCCTAAAGATCGGGCCATCACTTCGTTATCACCAGTTGCAATATAAGCCTGTCCTAAGTCTGTATTGATGAAAAAGAGCACGAAAAGTATCGTAAGAATTACAGCGATTAAGCCGAGAATAACGATATCAAAATAATTTGGTAAGTTTAAATTGGTGAAAACAGTCTGAATGCGCGGAAAATTACGCAAGCCTTTATTGGGGCTTTTCATAACAAATAAAATCACAGAGTTAAGACCTGACATCACCAAGATACCGGCTAAAATCACGGGGATTTTACCTTTTGTAAATAAAATTCCCGTAACAAAACCAGCCGCCATTCCGGCTAAAATTCCTAATAATGTCGCCAACAAGGGCGAAACACCACTGGTAATCGCTGTTACACAAACAGCTCCGCCTAAAGGAAAAGTTCCTTCTGTAGTCATATCAGGAAAATTTAAAATGCGATAAGTTAAATAAATACCAATTCCCAATAAAGACCATAGTAACCCCTGTCCGATAGTTGAAATGACCATTTTATTCCGTATCTCCTTTAACTGTCTTGACTAATTTGGCACTATCTTTTAAATCAGCTGGTAAAGTTAGGCCAAATCTCGCTAGCTGTTCTTCATTTACAATCGTATCGCCATTAGTAAATGTATAAACCGGTGTATCAGCGGGTTTTGATTTGCCACCTAAAATCGCAGCGACCATCTCACCAGTTTTAACCCCTAACTCTTTTTGGTTAATACCAATAGTTGCTAAACCACCTTGTTCCACCATAGTATCAACAGAAGGAAAAACTGGTACATTGTTTTTGTCTGCTTCTTGACTGACTGTTTCCATTGCGTTAGCGACGGTATTGTCATTTGGAATAAAGATAAAATCAACTGATTGTGATAAAACTTGTACCGCTTGTGCTACTTCGTTGGTTGAAGAAACTGCTTTTCTTTCTACAGCTAAACCAAGTTTTTTTGCAGCCGCTTCTGCTTGATTTGTTTGAAATTTAGAATTCATTTCAGATGAAGAATATAAAAGACCCACTTTTTTAGCTTCAGGTAATAATTTATGCGCTAATTCAATAATTGAAGCAACAGGTGGTTGATCTGAAACACCAGTAATATTACCTCCAGGTTGTTCATTACTGGCCACAAGTCCCGCGCCTTCTGGATCAGTGACTGCACCTAATACAATTGGAATACTAGTCGTAGCATTTGCTAATGCTTGGGCGGCAGGTGTAGCAATCCCAACTAAAACATCTGCATTGTCATTAATTAATTGTTTGCTCATTGTATCTAGTTTACTTTGATCAGCTTGACCATTTTGAAAATTAATTTTCAAATTTTTTCCTTCTTCATAGCCTGCCTCTTTTAGCCCTTCTTTGACACCGGCATAGATTTGATCTAAAGCCGGATGACTAACAAATTGCAAAACACCAACAGTATGGATCTTCTCTTTTACAGCCGGGGTATCGTTATTAGCATCATCTTTTGCCCCTGTTAAAAGTTGAAAGCCTAAAAACCCTACTAAAACTACTGCTAATGCGATAACTGTGTATACTAACCCTTTATTTTTCATTATTATTTCCTCCTAAATATATTTAATGTTTTTTGAGATGAAAAAAAGCAATTTCCTCTACCTTAAGGAAATTGCTTTTAAACAAAATCCGCATAGAGGTTGTCTCTATGCGGAATCATCTCACTATTACCAGCATAGATACAAGTTTTAGAGTTCACTAAAAAGTTGTATCTATGGAAAAATCCATCAATACAACTATCTACGCCAAAATTGCCATGCAAATGCAGTTTCTCTTTGTGTAGTAAATAGTTTCATGATGGCTCACCTCGTTTTGTTTTTGTCGTAATTAAGCATACCGTAGAAAATTTAAAGCGTCAAGCAACATTTAAATATTTCAGAAAATTCGTTCAACTCACTCGTCCAAATCTTTAATGTTCCACATTGGCAAGCGGTTCAATTCTGGAATGAATTCTTCAGTGTAATTTGATAATTCTTCCACTTCAAAACGATTTTTTTCTATCCCTTTTTCAAAAAAAATGAAGGTCACTTTACTAGGATCAATTTGGTATTTTTGCGCTACATTCTCTGTATTATAGACTAAAGGGTAATAATAAAACTGACGATTTATCTCTTGTGCTTCTTTACCGGAAAATGTACGCATTATCTTTTCGTATTCTGCTCCATAAGGCGGAGAAAACATAACTGAAATCGCTTTTGAATCTATGATTTCTTGTTCTTCATTGCCATAATCCAACATTTCAATTTTTTTACTTTGAATCGTAGGAAGTAAAAGTTCCGTATACTCAGCTTGACGAATATGGGCCACTGCCACTATCATCGAAGCTGAAAAAAGAGTGACCCCTAATAAGAGTCCTAAAACAGTCAAAAGTGCTTTGCGCTTATTTGCCTCTGCCCAATTGGCAAAATCGTGCCATATTTGTAAAAAACCAGCCTTTACACTGGCAAAAAAGGATTGAATTATCTTCATTGGTTTGCTCCTAAAAAATTAATAATAAAAATAACACTGCCGCTGTAAAATAGTGATACTAATTTTTTCTTGCTGTCTTTATAGTAGCAATCATTGTTTATTATCGTCAAGATAGTTGGCAATTCTTTAAATATTCGCTATCATAATAGTGATAGTACTTTAATGAATATAAGGAGGCGTCAAATGGAGAACTTGGGACATATGATTATGAATATCGCCACGCCTTTTTTTGATGTTATTATTGTTTTTCTTAACTTCTTGTCAATTATCGTCTTGGTTTGGGGTGTTGCCATTGCCGGTTATGACTTTATCCGCGCTGAATGTTCACATGCCAATCACGTCGAAGCTGCCCGTCATAATAACTTTATTCGTAATTTTTTAGGTAGTTATGTTTTACTCAGTCTAGAAATTTTAATTGCTGCTGACATTATTGAATCTATTGTTAATCCGACTCCCGCTGATATTTTGCGTTTAGCAGCAGTTGTTATCATTCGCACAGTTATTTCTTATTTCTTACATCGTGAAATTCAAGACGCATTAGATAACGAGGAAACGATGGAAAAAATAAATGCTAAAAACAAATAATTTTTGTTAGTACATTTACCAACTTAGCCAGATTCTGTTAAGTAAGAATCTGGCTTTTATCTGCTATAATAATATTACTCTTGCAAGAAAGAAGGTTACATCATGTCTTTTGATGGTGTTTTTACCCATTTAGTTACAAAGGAATTATCCGAAACATTGATAGGTGGTCGTATTTCAAAAATCCATCAACCTTATCAAAACGAAATTATTTTAGTAATTCGTTCAAAAGGAACCAATCATAAATTACTACTTTCTGCTCACCCCAGTTATGCAAGAATTCAATTAACTGAAATTGCATATCAAAATCCTGAAACTCCACCAAATTTTGTGATGATGTTACGCAAGTATTTGGATGGTGCGATTTTAACGGGAATAAAACAATTAGAAAACGATCGGGTTGTCCATTTTACGTTTAATAAACGAGACGAATTGGGTGATTTGCAAAACATTGTTTTAGTCGTTGAGTTAATGGGCCGTCACAGTACAATTTTATTATTAAATGAAGCCAACGGAAAAATTTTAGATGCCATTAAGCATATTGGCAGTAGTCAAAATACGTATCGTTCCATTTTACCAGGTGCCATTTACATCGCGCCGCCTAAACAAGATTTATTAAACCCTTTTAGCGTAAACGATGTGGCTCTCTTTGATGCCCTATCCCAACTACCACAGCTAAATGGCAAAGCGTTGCAACAAAAATTTCAAGGATTAGGTGCTGATACTGCCCAAGAGCTCGCTTTTCGCTTAAAGAAAAATCCAAATGAAAAAGTTGCGACTTGGCGTAATTTTTTTAAAGGGTTGGAGCATATAAAACCTACTTTAACGGTTACAGAAACAAAAGAATTTTTTACTCCAATTGTTTTTAACTATTTAATAAAAGATGCCATCAGCCAGACTAATTATCCCAATTTAAATGAACTATTAGATGCTTTTTACGGTGATAAGGCTGAACGTGATCGCGTCAAACAACAAGGCGGCCAATTATTAAAAAAAGTGGAAAACGAACTCGCCCGTAACCAAACGAAGTTAAAAAAGCGGTTGAAAACACTTAAAGACTCTGAAAACGCAGAAGAGTATCGCCAAAAAGGGGAACTTTTAACCACCTTCTTACACGAAGTACCAAAAGGGGCTAATCAAGTTGTTTTACCTAATTACTACGAGGAAGATCGCCCCCTTGAAATTAAACTAAATCCCGCTCTTTCGCCTAATCAAAACGCGCAAAAATACTTTCATCGTTATCAAAAATTAAAAAATGCCGTTAAGTTAATTTATCAACAAATTGATGAAGCCAAAGCAGAAATTGCTTACTTGGAATCTGTCTTGGCTCAAATTGAGATTGCCGGACCAATGGATTTGGATTTAATCAAAGAAGAATTGGTAGCACAAGGCTATTTGAAAAAAACGACGAAACGTAAGAAAGCTCAGTCAAAATCACAACCCGATCAGTATCTTACCGACGATGGAACGATTATTTTAGTTGGTAAAAACAACCTACAAAATGATCAATTGACTTTAAAAACAGCTCGTAAAACTGACTATTGGTTACACACCAAAAATATTCCCGGGTCTCACGTTATTATTAAAAGTAGCGATCCTAGTGAAGAAACTATTCTAGCAGCAGCTGAACTTGCAGCTTATTTTTCGAAATATCGCCATTCCGCTCAAGTACCGGTAGATTTGGTTCAAGTAAAATATATAAAAAAACCAAATGGTGCTAAGCCGGGCTATGTTATTTACGAAAATCAAAAAACGTATTATGTTACCCCAGAAGAAGACATTGTCACCCGTTTACAAAAACAATAATAAAAGACCATAATCAGTTTTAAATCGCTGATTATGGTCTTTTATTTTCTTTTAGGTGTCATAGGATTGTATTATTCAGTGAGCATAATATTGTTCCTTAAACTTTAAAAAGTTTATTCACAAAAATAGATGGGTCTGCCCTTTTTTTCCTGTAACGGTCGATTATTTCCCTTTAAAATTTCCTCTTGAAACTGCGATAAAAATGCGCGAGAAATTTGATGGCGTGCTTTAAAAACAAACCAGTTAATCGGTCCTTTTGTAGGCGGTGTTGTGAGAGAACCCACGTAATGAAAATAACTTTTTTCTGTAGGTAAAAATAAATTAGGATTAAAAACTTCAATATGCTCTTTTAAATCCCAACGTTGTGCTTGTTTTAAAGGACCATCGGGTAAAACACCTGGTAGAATATCACACAAAACCCCCACTACTAAATTGGTGCCATCTTTTTTCATATGGACCAAATGAATTTCTAAAGGAGCTTGCTGGTTGTCTAAAATATGCTCACTAGGTAGATGATAGTGAATATCGGTTAAACCGTATTTTTCTCCTTCAAATAAGACATAACTCTGACAATCAAACGGAACAAAATGAATTGTATTTTTAAATTCTTTTTCGGTAAATTTTTCTACCTGATAAGAAAAAGTGAGACGGTGTTTTTTTGTGCCCGCTAATGTTTCTCCACTAGTGATGGCAATTGGTGATTGATAGGCAAATTGTGCCCCTTCAGCATACCAGTCACAAAGTGTGTGCCAATACTCTGGTCCGTTAGTGCCGCTATAACTCCAGGGAACATCTAAGTTTCGTTTCATCTGCTGACCTCGCTAAATTGCTAAATTTGTCAAAATATTTTTAATAGCATATCAAATACACTAGCAAGTGGCAAATAAAAAAACTGATAAGTTGGGAACCCAATAGCATCAAATAACGTTTTTCCTGGCCCTAACATAAATAAAACAGCTAAAATAAGCAAAATCGCAAGTATAATGAATAAGACATTAACCCCTTGCAGTAAACTAAACCAGATTTTGACATTGCTAAATACCATATCCATCTTTTGATTACGCAAAACATTTCTTGTTTCAGGAATTGACTTCATTTTTTCAATGTTTTGCCAGTTGTTTTTAAATAACATCATTTCCTTTTCCGTCAAGACTTCACTGAAAATTTTAGTGCCTGCTGCAAAATCTAGGAAATACCAATTAACTGTCTGGCGTTGCTGTTTTTCATCCCGATAACGAATGCTCCATTTTTTGGTCGTAATCCCTTTAATTTTATCATAGGCAAAACTAGAGAAATGATCCATTTCAAAAAAGTCCAAAACAGTTAAAAAAATCAGGCGAGTAGAGGTAAAAATTAATAAGCGATTGCCCCGTGTATCATGAAATGTGGTGACATAATTTCGTGCTTGCTTATTTCTTGCGTACCCCATCCCCATTAGACCAGAAGTCATCATCCCTGAATTTCCCTCGTTTGTCATCGGCAAATAGCCCATAATTTCTTCTGATTGTTCTAATTGTGGCTGTAGCTTCGTTTTAATTTCTTGAAACAAAATGTAGTACTTGCTTCGCTCAAAAAGCGCTTTTTTATCCGTGTTACTTAAATAGTCAGGCTGTAACTTGGCATTTTCAGCATAAATAACGTCTTTAAAGCTCATGACAGCTCCTCCTTTAACGCACTTTGCAATCTTACTTTTCCCCGTGATAAGTGATTATAAACAGCGCTTACGTTAATAGCTAATAATTGGGCAATTTCATGCGGCGGTGTTTGATAAAAATAGTAGTGCAAAAAAATTAATTGATCTTGCTTGGACAATGTATCTAGCAGTTCCAAAAATTTTTCTTTTGCTAAGGGATTTTCTTCTTGCCGATAGTTTTGATCAATTCTTTCTTCCTGCAATTCTGTTTGACGGCTACTTTGCTTTTGCTGTTTGCGCTTAAAATCGATTGCTTTATTACGGGTAATCACCATAATAAATGTAGCAAAACTGCTTTTTTGTTTGTCATAAGTGGGAATCTTTTGCCACAAAGTATAAAACACTTCATTTTCACAGTCTCCCCACAAGGTACGTTCATCGCTTTTTGATAACACACCACGAATAGTTTTAATAATCGTCTGACCATACACAGCAATCATTTTTTCTAACCCAACAAAATCTTGAGCTGTAATTAATCTTACAATTTCTTCGTCTGTCATCTAGCCTCCTCCTCTTTGTTCACTTAATATACGTATCAGATAGCATTATTCTATCGTTAAAATCAAATTTATGTAAAAAATGCACGCAGTAAGAAGAGTTATCCTAGTAAATATTACTAAAAAAGTTGTGAAGCCTACATCATGCAAACTTCACAACTTTTTAAGATTATTTTTTTAACCAGTTTTCAGGATCTTCTTTCCATGCTTTTAACAACGCTAGCTCATCGTTGTTAATATAATCACTTTCTAATGCGACTTCAATTAAGGTTGAATAGTTGGTTAATGTCACTAACGGAATCCCTGCTGCTTCAAAGTTAGCTAAGCCTTTTGGCAATTCATAAGTGAAAATAGCAGCGACACCCAATACATCTGCGCCTTCTTTTTTAGCTGCTTCACAAGTACCTAATACACTGCCGCCAGTTGAAATTAAATCTTCAATAATAACCATCTTTTGGCCTTTTTTTATCCGACCTTCAATTTGTTTGCCTTTGCCGTGATCTTTGGCTTTGGCGCGAATGTAGACCATTGGTAAGTCTAAAATATCCGCTACCCAAGCAGCATGAGGTACACCACCAGTAGCAGCGCCAGCAATTACTTCGACATCAGGAAATTGGGCCTTGATTTTATCTGCTAAGCCTTGAGCGATTTGTTTTCGCACTTTAGGATAGCTAATGGTAATCCGATTATCACAATAAATTGGGCTTTTAATGCCACTAGCCCACGTAAAAGGATCATTTGGACTCAAAAATACTGCTTCTACTGCTAATAAATCTTTGGCAATTGTCGTTTCTAAACTAGTCATTTTCAATACCATTCCATTCATTCTTTATTTGAGTATACGCTTTGTATGGATCTTCTGCTAAGGTAATTGGACGCCCCACCACGATAAAATTAGAGCCAATTTTACGAGCATTTTCTGGAGTCACTACGCGTTTTTGGTCGCCTACTTCACTACCTGTCGGCCGAATTCCTGGGGTTAAACAGATAAACTCTTCACTTGTCGCCCCTTTAATATCTGCAACTTCTAACGCAGAAGAGACAACACCATCTAATCCCGCTTTTTTTGCGCATTTGGCATAGTGAATTACACTTTTTGCTAAAGGTACTTCAATTAATTGATCATCATGCATTTCTTGTTCAGTCGTTGAAGTCAGTTGAGTAATAGCTAAAAGCTTAGGCCGCTCTTTGCCCATTGGTGTACCTTCTTCTAAACCGCGCATTGCCGCTGCCATCATTTTGACACCGCCAGCTGCATGAACACACGTAATGTCTACGCCAAGTCCTGCTAAACCGCGCATTGCTTTTTCGACTGTATTAGGAATATCATGTAGTTTTAAATCTAAGAACACGTCATGACCGTTTCGTTTTAACCAACGGACTGTTTCTGGCCCTTCTTGATAAAAAAGTTCCATCCCAATTTTAACAAATAAAGATTCTTTTTTTGGGAATTTTTTAAAAAACAATTCAACTTCTCCACGACTTGAAAAATCTAGTGCAATAATTGGACGTTCATTCATTTTTATTTTTCCTCTCTGACTTGTTGAATTAATTCACTCAAACTATTAATCCCTAGTTCTGCCATTCGTGCTGGTAGGGCATCGATTATTTTAGGACAGACAAAAGGATCGGTAAAATTCGCTGTTCCGATTGCCACAGCAGAAGCACCTGCCATCATCATTTCCAATACATCATCAACCGTTTGAACGCCCCCCATTCCAATGATTGGAATATTTGTCGCGTGAAAAACTTGATGAATTAAACGAATAGCGACTGGTTTGATTGCAGCTCCTGATAAGCCCCCTGTTTGATTGGCTAAAAGTGGTTTTCTAGTTTTTAAATCAATGCGCATGCCTAATAAAGTGTTAATCATTGTAAAACCATCTGCACCAGCGTCTTCAATCGCTTTAGCAATTGGTACAATGTCGGTTACATTAGGGGACAGTTTAACATAAACAGGGACTTTAGCTACTTTTTTAACAGCTTCAGTTAAGCTCGCTGCCACTTTGGGATCAGTTCCAAAAGCAATCCCACCATGCTTTACATTAGGACAAGAAATATTCAGTTCAATCGCTTTAACATTCGGCGCATCGCCAATTTGTTTGCAAACTGCCACATAATCTTCTTCACAAGAACCTGCAACATTGGCAATAATGTTCAAATTGGGATAACGTGTATTTAAGTCCGGTAATATTTCTGTTTGTACTACCTTTAATCCTGGATTTTGTAGTCCAATAGCATTTAACATCCCACTTGGTGTTTCAGCAATTCGTGGTGTTTCATTGCCAAAGCGCGCTTCTGGTGTTGTAGCTTTAATCATAATTGCACCGAGCTTATTTAAATCATAAAATTTGCCATACTCATTTCCAAAACCAAAGCAACCACTTGCCGGCATAATCGGATTAGGTAAATCGAGTCCTGGTAATTGAATGTGTAATGGATTACTCATAATACGATTACCCCCGTTTTAAAAATTGGGCCTTCATCACAAACTTTTAGACTTTTTGTCGGTTCATTTTTGACATGGCAAACGCAGCCATAACAAGCACCCACGCCACAGGCCATCCGGGCTTCCATCGAAATTTGCGCATTGGGATGATTTTGATATTTTGCATCTACCATTTTTAACATGCCATTATTTCCGCAGGCAAAAACAGCTGCCGGTTCTTCTGTGCGCCCTTCTAAAAGATGTGATACATTTCCTCGCATCCCAAAGCTACCATCATCAGTGGCAAAAAAAGTTTCACCTAGTGCTTGAAATTTCTCGGCATAATAAACAACTTCTTTTTTAGCAAAGCCTAAAAAATGAATTGGTTTTACGCCTTTTGCTACCAGTTGTCGTGATAGTTCATATAGTGGTGGCACACCGATACCGCCACCGATAATGTAAGCAATATCGCCTGCCTTTAACCCACTAAGGTCAAAACCATTCCCTAAAGGCCCAAGACAATCTACTTTATCTCCTACTGATAACTGAGTGAAAGCTTTAGTTCCTTGACCTTCAACGCGATAAATTAAATGGCAAGTCAAATTTTGACGATCAAACTGATTAATACTAATCGGCCGGCGCAGTAATAAATCTTTTTGTGGTACCAAAAGATGTAAAAATTGCCCTGGTTTTTCCATTGCGCTTACTAGTTCTCCTTGTAAAACCAATTCAAAAATATTAGGTGCAATTTCTTGTTGTGTGATGACTGTCAACATTCCTTGTTCCATACTGCTCCCCCTGGTATTCATTTACATTTTCTCACAAATGGAGTGTGCGAAAACCGCACACTCCGCTTATTTTATAGGGCTTTTGTTGAAAAGGCTCTATCTTCCATAACTTTCAAAATAGCATCGGCTGTATCTAACGATGTTAAAAGAGGAACACCATGTTCCACAGCTTCTCGCCGAATTATAAAACCATCAACTGAAGCGCTTTGGCGATCTTTATCCATCGTGTTAATCACTAATTGTGCTTGATTATTGCGAATTAATTCCACCACGTTATGCTCTTTATTTTCAGAGATTTTTGCAATTTCTTTAACCCGTAAACCAGCAGATGTTAAATAATTGGCAGTTCCTTTAGTAGCAATTAAACTAAAGCCAATTTCAGCAAAACGTTTAGCCAAAGCTAAAGCTTCTTCTTTGGTTTCGTCTGCAATAGTAAATAATACGGAACCAAATTCGGGAACCTTTAATCCTGCGGCTTCAAAAGCTTTGTATAATGCTTTTTCTAAATTACGATCGCTCCCCATAACCTCGCCGGTAGATTTCATTTCCGGTCCTAAATAGGTATCGACTTTTTGTAATTTAGTAAAAGAAAAGACTGGCGCTTTAACATGAACACCACTATCTGCTGGATACAGGCCGTTTTCATAGCCCTGGTCAATGATTTTTTCTCCTAAGATAGCTTTAGTGGCAATTTGGGCCATCGGAATTCCTGTAACTTTACTTAAAAACGGAACTGTACGACTTGCTCTTGGGTTAACTTCAATGACATAAACTTTATTGTCGCTAATGACAAACTGAATATTCATCATGCCAATACAATTTAAACCTAAAGCTAACTTTTCAGTATATTCAGCAATAGTTGCTTGAATTTCCTGACTTAAAAATTGCGGCGGATAAACTGCCATAGAGTCTCCCGAATGGACCCCTGCTCTTTCAATATGTTCCATAATACCCGGAATTAAAACGGTTTGTCCGTCACAGATGGCGTCTACTTCGCATTCACTACCAGTTAAATAGCGATCGACTAAAACCGGATGTTCTGGTGAAGCTTTCACAGCGTTTTTCATATAATCTAAAAGATCGGCTTTATTTTCCACAATCTCCATTGCCCGACCACCTAAAACATAACTTGGTCTAACTAAGACAGGATAACCAATTTTTTCTGCTATCGCAACTGCTTCTTGTTGATTGGTCGCAGTTTCACCTGGCGGTTGCGGGATATTAAGCTCTTTTAATGCTTGTTCAAATAAATCGCGATTTTCTGCGCGATCTAAATCTTCAATTCGCGTTCCTAAAATTTTGACACCAGCTTTTTGAAGCGGTTCTGCCAGATTAATTGCAGTTTGTCCGCCAAACTGTACAATAACACCAGTGGGCTGTTCTAATTCAATCACATTTAAAACATCTTCTAGAGTTAAAGGTTCAAAATATAGCTTATCAGAAATTGAAAAGTCAGTCGAAACTGTTTCAGGGTTACTATTCATAATAATTGCTTCGTACCCTGCTGCTTGAATTGCTTTAACCGAATGGACAGTTGCATAATCAAATTCTACGCCTTGGCCAATTCGAATCGGTCCTGAACCTAAGACTAAAACAGAAGGTTTTTCAGTCACTTTACTTTCATTTTCAAATTCATAACTGCTGTAAAAATAAGGTGTCTCTGATTCAAATTCAGCAGCACATGTATCTACCATTTTATAAACCGGTTTTAAATTTTGTTCTTTACGAAAATGACGTACTTTAGCTGCTGTTGTTTGCCAAAGATCGGCAATCTTTTTATCTGTAAAGCCATTTTGCTTGGCTTTTTTCAAAACGGTAAGATCATTTGGCGCCTGTTCCAAAGCTTTTTCTAATTCGACGATCTGTAACAACTTATCTAAGAAGAACAGATCAATTTTAGTCATTTCTGCAATTTCTTTAATTGGATAGTTACGTCGAATCGCCTCTGTCACATAAAATAGACGATCATCTTGTGCTTTAATCATTTTTTCTGTCAATTGATTATCACTAAGTTCTACTAATTCATTTAATTCTACGTGACATACTCCAATTTCAAGTGAACGCACTGCTTTTAAAAGTGATTCTTCAATGTTGCGACCAATTGCCATTACTTCACCGGTCGCTTTCATTTGAGTTCCTAACACACGTTCTCCTTGTTCAAATTTATCAAAGGGCCAACGTGGAATTTTTGCTACAACGTAATCTAACGCTGGCTCAAATTCAGCATACGTGGTTTCAGTAACTGGATTTTTCATTTCATCTAAGGTCAAGCCCACCGCAATTTTCGCAGCTAACTTAGCAATTGGATAGCCCGTCGCTTTACTAGCTAGCGCAGAAGAGCGGGAAACACGTGGATTTACTTCTATGACATAATAATTAAAACTATGAGGGTCTAGTGCTAATTGTACGTTACAACCACCTTCAATTTTTAAAGCGCGAATAATAGATAAAGAAGCATCCCGTAAGAGTTGATATTCAATATCAGATAATGTTTGACTAGGGGCAAAGACAATCGAATCTCCTGTATGAATACCCACTGGATCAAAATTTTCCATATTACATACAACAATAGCGTTATCGGCTGAATCTCGCATCACTTCGTATTCAATTTCTTTAAAACCTGCAATACTTTTTTCAATTAAACATTGAGTAGCCGGTGATAACTTCAAGCCATTTTCTGCAATCAGACGTAATTCTTCTTCGTTATCACACATCCCGCCACCAGTACCACCTAATGTAAAGGCTGGACGAACAATCACAGGATAACCGATTTCATCTGCAAAAGCGACTGCTTCCGCTACTGTATTGATAATAGCAGATTCAGGAATCGGTTGGCCAAGTTCTTCCATCAGCTGTTTAAATAAATCACGATCTTCAGCTTGATCAATTGCAGAAAGTTTAGTCCCCAATAGTTCAATTTCTAATTCTGCTAAAATACCAGAAGCGGCTAGCTCAATTGCCATATTCAAACCTGTTTGTCCACCTAGTGTTGGTAAGAGTGCATCAGGATTTTCTTTACGTAAAATACGAGAAACAAATTCAAACGTAATGGGTTCAATATAGACTTTATCGGCAATTTCTTTGTCCGTCATAATGGTGGCGGGATTAGAATTGACTAAAACTACTTCATAGCCTTCTTCTTTTAACGCCAAACACGCTTGGGTGCCGGCATAATCAAATTCAGCCGCTTGGCCAATAATGATTGGACCAGAACCAATCACCATAATTTTTTTAATATCCGTACGCTTTGGCATCTTTTTGCTCCTTCCATGCATCCATCATTTCAATAAATTCATCAAATAAGTGCAACGCATCATGAGGGCCTGGTGCTGCATCAGGATGAAATTGAACCGTAAAAGCCGGATAGTTTTTATGGCGTACGCCTTCGATGGTGCCATCATTAACTTCTACGTGAGTTATCATTAAGCGCTCATTATCAATGGACTCTGCATCTACTGCATAGCCGTGATTTTGAGAAGTAAAATCAATCCGTCCTGTTGCGATTTCTCGCACCGGATGATTTAAGCCTCGATGACCAAACTTCATTTTAAATGTGTCTGCACCATTTGCTAGTGAAAATAGTTGATGACCTAAACAGATACCAAAAATTGGAACTTGACCTTGAATTTCTCGAATCATTTCAATAGCTTCTGGCACATCTTTAGGATCTCCTGGTCCGTTGGTTAACATGACACCATCAGGACACAATTCTAAAATTGTAGCAGCTTTAGTGTTATAAGGTAAGACAGTTAAATTACAATTTCGTTTTGATAATTCCCGTAAAATGCTGTGTTTTAAACCAAAGTCAATCACTACAACATTATGGCCCACACCAGGACTAGGATAAGGTTTTGCTGTTGAAACTTGCGCTACTTGATTGGTTGGTAAAACCGCGGCTTTTAACTGATCATAAGCATGGGTAAAATCTTCTTCTGCCACAATACTGGCTTTCATCGTACCGTATTTTCTAATTTTCCGTGTTAAAGCACGGGTATCAATCCCTGCAATTCCAGGAATTTCTTTGCGTTTTAAAAACTCATCTAGTGTCATTTGATTGCGCCAATTACTAGCAACGCGAGCGTGTTCTTTTACGACAACTGCTTTACATGTTGGTGCAATTGATTCATAATCATCGCGGTTAATCCCGTAATTTCCCACCATGGGATAAGTGAATGTAATAATTTGCCCATTAAAACTTTGATCGGTAATGGTTTCTTGGTAACCAGTCATGCTCGTTGTAAAAACAATTTCGCCGACTACATTGTTACTAGCACCAAAACCTTCTCCTTCAAAGTAAGTTCCATCTTCTAAGATTAACCATCGTTTCATAATTATTCCCCTTTTTGCCAAGCTATTTGACCATCAACGAATGTTAATAAAGTCTCACCATAAACTTTTTCGTGATTAAATGGTGTATTGACTGCTTTTGATAAGAAATTTTGCGCGTCAATTTCAGATTCCTCTTGAATTGCAAAGACAGCTAAATCAGCAGGTTGACCAATTTGTAAACGTCCTGCTTGTAAGCCAAAAATTGCAGCCGGATTTGTTGCCATCCAATTAATAACTTGTTCCAAAGTGAAAATGCCGGTTTTAACAAAATGAGTATAAATCAATTGAAACGCATATTCTGAGCCGACAATTCCAAACGGTGCTTTTAAGAAGCTTTGATTTTTTTCTTCAAAACCATGGGGAGCATGATCCGTCGCAATACAGTCAATTGTGCCATCTAATAAGCCCTCAATTAAAGCATCGCGATCTGTAGTCCCTCTTAATGGTGGATTCATTTTCCAGTAGCCAAAATCATTGGGAATTTCTTCTTCTGATAAAATTAAGTGGTGGGGAGAAACTTCAGCAGTGACATGAACTCCTGCTTTTTTAGCTTCACGAATAATCCGTACACTTTCTTTAGTGGAAACATGACATACATGATAATGACAGCCTGTTTCTTCAGCCAAAATTAGATCTCTGGCAATTTGAGAACTTTCCGTTGCACTTAAGATCCCAGGTAAACCAAGTTCTTCTGCTTTTTTCCCAGCGTGCATTACACCGCCAAAAAGTAAGGATTCATCTTCTGTGTGGGCTACAAGTGCCATATTATTGGCTGCTGCTTCTTTCATTGCCAAATACATGGTGCCCGCTGTTTGAACACCAACGCCGTCATTTGTAAAAGCAAACGCACCAGCTGCTTTTAGAGCCTTTTGATCGGTTAAAACATCACTGCGTAATTCTTCTGTGATAGGAGCGTATTGTAAAACTTTTACTACAGCGTCAGATTTAATAAGCGCTTGGATTTTTTCAAATTTTTCAACCGTATCTGGAACAGGATTCAAATTTGGCATCGCACAGACAGTCGTAAAGCCCCCTCTAGCTGCCGCTTGACTACCAGTTTTAATGGTTTCTTTGTATTCAAATCCTGGTTCTCTTAAATGCACATGAACATCTACTAAACCGGGAGTGATTAATTGCCCCTTGGCATCGAACACTTCATCAAAAAGGTTGGGATCAAAGTCGGTTCCAATCGCCTTCACTATTCCATCTTCAATCCAAATTTCTGCTGCTGTTAAGTGATTTTCGTAAGTATTTATTTTACCGTTTTTAATGAGTGTTTTCATAATCATCCTCCTAAATTTCGTTAAGGGTACTACTTTATTATGATAAAGGAGAGGACCAAAATTGAGCCCACTCCTAGTTTATCTTTATGCTCTGCCAGCTAAAACAGCTTCTAAAATTGCCATCCGGACAAAAACACCATTGGTCATTTGTTGAATAATCCGGGCTTGATAACCTTCTACTAATGAATCCGCTAATTCAACGTCGCGATTAACTGGTGCTGGGTGCATAATAATTGCACCTTCTTTCATCTTTTTCGCGCGACCAACTGTTAAACCGTATTGTTGATGATACTCTTCTTTTGAAAAACTTTCGTTACCGTCATGACGTTCGTGTTGCACCCGTAACATCATCATGACATCTACTTCACCAACAAGTTCATCTAATGGTAAGTAGTGTCCATATACTTCAAATTCTTCATCATACCACTGAGCAGGACCAGAGAAGAAGACTTCTGCACCTAGACGTTTTAACATCTGCATGTTTGATTTTGCTACGCGGGAATGAGTAATATCACCGACAATCGCAACTTTTAATCCTTCAAAGCGACCGAACTCTTCATAAATCGTCATAAGGTCTAATAAACATTGCGTTGGGTGTTGGCCACTACCATCACCACCGTTAATAATACCGCATTGGATTGTTTTACTTTGAATCAAATCATCGTAATAATTTTCATCACCATGGCGAATGACAGCTACATCAACTCCTAAAGCTGACATTGTTAAAACAGTATCGTATAATGTTTCGCCTTTTTGAACAGAACTAGTCGAAGCATCAAATTCGATTACTTCAATACCTAATTTTTTCTCCGCTACATCGAAACTTTTATGTGTCCGGGTGCTGTTTTCAAAAAATAAATTTGTAGCAAAATATTGTTCTTTTTCTGGCGTCCATTTTGCCCCGTTTTTGAATTCTTGCCCTCGGCGGATTAATCCCATCACTTCTTGGTCAGTTAAAGCTTCGACTGTTAATAAGTGTTTTAAACTAATTCTTTCTTGTTGGATGATCATCTTTTTTCCTCCTGCGTGTTTGGCTTAAAAGTTTTTATTCTGCTTCTTTATTAATGACAATACGGTCTTTACCGTCAACTTCTTCCATTTCAACAATAATTTCTTCGGCTAAAGATGTAGGAATGTTTTTTCCCACGTAATCGGCACGAATCGGCAGTTCCCGATGCCCGCGATCAACTAGGACTGCTAATGAAATTTTTCTAGGACGACCAAAATCCATGATCGCATCTAACGCCGCACGGATAGTCCGGCCAGTAAACAAGACATCGTCGACTACAATAACTTCTTTTCCTTCCAAATTGACTGGAATATCAGAAGCGTGTACCGTCGGATCGTCTTCTTTTTTAGCATCATCTCGGTACAAAGTAATATCTAATTCGCCCACTGGAACTGCTATGCCTTCAAGTTGTTGCAAACGTTCTGCAATTCGCTTTGCAATATAAATTCCTCTTGTTTTAATACCGACTAAAACCAAGTCCTCAATACCGTGGTTACGCTCGATGATTTCATAAGTAATCCGAGTCAAAGCTCGCTTCATTGTTACTGCATCTACTACTTCTTTTACTGCCATTTTCTTCCTCCTCGTCCATTTAAAAGACAAAAAAACTCCTGCCCGAAATTAGGCAGGAGTGATAATTGATTTAGTATTTGGGTATAACTACCCTTTTTACTTCAATTCACAAGGCAAGTTTTACTAAGGCGCACCTTACTAAAATTCTTGCTCAACTCCTTCTTAGCCTCACGGGACTACTCTTAAAGGATTACTATTTACTTTTCTTAGACATAGATTACACTTCTTTAAACCAAAAATCAATCTTTTTTTCGTAAGTTTGTTAATGTTTTTTCAAAAACTGGTGGTAGTGGTGCCTCAAAAACCATTTTGGCTTGTGTTCTAGGATGAGTAAAGCCCAATAGTTTTGCATGTAAAAATTGCCCGTTTCCCTTTAGTGTTTTTTTAGGGCCATAAGTTGGATCACCTGCTAAAGGAAAGCCAATGTATTGCATATGCACCCGAATTTGATGTGTGCGACCAGTTTCTAATTGTAACTCGACTAACGTAAAATCACCAAAACGTTCTAGGACAGTAAAATGCGTGATTGCCGGCTTACCATCTTCACGAATCGCTTGCATTTTACGATTAACCTTAGAACGTCCAATGGGCGCTTCAATTGTCCCTTTTTCATGGGGAATGTTTCCATGAACTAAAGCGACATATTTCCGTAAACTCGTTTTATCTTTTAATTGCGCTGCTAAGGATTCATGGGCAGCATCGTTTTTGGCAATCATTAATAAACCCGAAGTGTCTTTGTCAATCCGATGTACAATCCCTGGGCGAACAACATCATTAATCGTGGACAAATTATTTAATTGATATAATAAGCCGTTAACAAGTGTTCCTTTCCTGTGACCTGCAGAAGGATGAACAACCATTCCCTGTGGTTTATTTACTACAGCTACATCCTCATCTTCATAAACAATATCTAAATCAAGATCTTCTGGGATAAGCTCGAGTGTTGCGGGGGCTGGAATTTGAATTACGATTTCATCTCCTGTTTTTACTTTATAGTTTGCTTTTACAGTTTGGCCATTTAAAAAAACTACACCTTCTTTTAACCATTGCTGAATTTGAGAACGTGTATAGTCTGGTAGATATTGGGTTAAGGCTTTGTCAATTCGTGGGCCTTTTTCTTTGATAACGATTAGCAGTTCTTTCATACTTTTGCTCCTTTAAAATGATCTTCAAATAAAATATAGATGAAAATCAAAATCACACCAACCACAAGACAAGAGTCGGCTACGTTAAAAATGGGAAATGAGATAAAATCTGTTTGAAACATATCTACCACATAACCTAGACGCAAGCGGTCGATAAAATTTCCTAAAGCTCCTGCCAGTACAAGACTTAAACCAAAAGAATATATTTTAGCGCCCCGGCGATTTTTATATAATAAATAACTACATACGGCTACTGCAATCAGTGTGACAATGGCAAAAAAGCCCATTTGCCCTTCTAACATACTCCAAGCAGCCCCAGTATTTTGATAATAAGTCAAAGAAAAAACGTTTTTAATTAGCGGCAATGACTCGCCTAAAGAAAGATTTGCCACAATCCACGCTTTTACCAATTGATCAAGCACTATTAATAAAACAGTAATAACTAAATAAACTATCATAAACTCCACTCATTTCTTAAACAGTAAATAAATCGCGCGGGCGGATAATCCCCAATAAATTGCCATTTGGATCACCATCTCGTGTGATTAAAATTGCTTCTAATAAAGTATTTTGATGAAACATATTTTCAACTTCTGCTACAGTGGTTTTTCCTGTAACAAATTGATAATTGGTAACTTTTCCATCTTCGATTAACAGTTCTTCAGCTAGACGGTTTTCTAAAACAATCTCACCTTTTAAGCTTTCTTTTGCAAACCAATAACCTAAAGCGCGTAACGTAATTAACCCCTTAAAAACCCCTTTTTCATAAAGCGGAAACTGAGAATAACGTTTATGAGCAATCGTTTTTAGTATTTCTTTAATTGGTAATGTAATTTCAAAACCAGTAACATTTTTACCAAAACGTGGCAAGACCAATTCTGGCTTTAAAAGAGCCTGTTCAATCGTTGTAATTCGTTTGACTACCCAGTCATTTGGCTCAGCAATCACAAAATCAGTACTAATTTGATCGTGAACAATGGCATTTCGCAACTGCGCCATTTGTAATAAATCATCAACATAATCATTTGCTAAAAATTCTGGCTGCCTACTTAGCCGCCGAACCATTTCGCTAAAGCCCATATTTTGGGGATGGTTCAATTTTTCTTTAAGCCATTTATTAATTCGATTGAAACTCGCTAAGAATATATCTGCATTACTAGCCATCTGCTAACTCCTTTATTCAAATAAATTCGTATCTTTTGTCACAAATTTTTCAGCAGGAAGATACGTTTTTAATTCATTTAAAAATGCCTTTTTGGTTTTTTTTCGCATTAAAAAGCTATACTCTTCACCTAAATACAAAAATTCAATTCCATTTGGTAAAATGGCAATCCGGGTTATATTAGCATAATAAAATTTTTGTTTCTTCCAAAAGCGCGCATAAAAAATAAGTAGGTAATCTTTAAATAAAACAAAACGCCGCAGACAGCCAATTATAACACAGACAAAAAAGAAGACCATGACTAAATTGCTTTTCCAGTACGGCCGGGTATTTTCTAAAGACAATGTCAAACTATAAAAGAGAACAATCATTGTTAATGACCAATAAATGATACTGACAGCAAGTTCTGGCTGCCAACGATATTTTCTATTTTTCATGCTTACAAGGAGCCTCTTTTCTGCTAAAGTTAATTCGTAAACAAAATGAATAAAAGGATGATACGAATGATTAAAGCCTATATCGATGCCGCGACTAAAGGCGATCCGGGTCCGAGTGGGGCCGGTATACTTTTAGTTGGCCAAAATCTTCATAAACAAATTCATCAAGCACTCCCTGTCTTAAATAATCATCAAGCAGAATTTTATGCTTTTTATGAATTGCTGAATTACTTATTAGAACATAATTATTTTCACGAAACGATATTCGTTTACTCGGATAGTAAAATTTTAGTCCAAACTGTCGATAAAAACTACACAAATAACAAAAATTTCCAAGAAATATTCCAAAAAATTCAAACCTTACTACCTAAATTTCCATTACTTATCTTACAGTGGATTCCCGAAAATAAAAATAAAGGGGCTGATAAGCTAGCACGTCAAGGATTACAAAAAGCACTTCGTCAAAAAAATAATTCAAAGTAAGCAATAAAAGCTCCTTATAAAATTGGCGATAAAAGACGGGAGAAGTTTTGCTTAAAGCGTAACCAATAAGATTGCTGTCCAATCATCTCATCTGTCAATAAGTAGCACTTTTCTTGATCAGCTAAAAAGATTTGTTGCATTTGTTTAGTCAATGCTTCATCATACACAAAAGCTGTAACTTCAAAATTTAATTCATAACTACGAATATCTTGGTTAGTAGAACCAAAAGAGCAAAGATTGTCGTCCATGACAATTGTCTTAGCGTGTAAAAAGCCTTCTTGATATTGATAAATCTTGACACCACGTTTATGAAGCAAATTAGCATAGTATTGGGTAGCGCGATAGATAAAGGGATGATCGGGCATATTTGGTATCATAATGCGCACGTCTACCCCCGAGCGAGCAGCTGTGACTAGTGCATTAAACATCACATCATCAGGAATTAAATACGGTGTCTGTAACCAAATTTTTTCATTTGCTGATAAAATCATTTTAACAAAAGCGCTCTTTAAGATATCAATTTGATTTTCAGGACCATCTGCGACAACTTGAATTTCAGCTTCGCCTTTTGTATCTTCACCAATAACAAAATAGCGACTTTCATAATCGAGTAGATCTTCTTTTTTTCTAACTGATGCATTCCAATCCCTAATAAAAATCTCTTGCAAACTAAAACTTGCAGTTCCAACTATTCGCCCGTGCGTATCCCGCCAATAACCAAATTTTTCACTACGGCCAAGATATTGATCCCCAACATTAAAGCCACCTGTCCAAGCAATTTGACCATCAATCACCACTATTTTACGATGTAAATGGTAATTTAAGCGCGTTTTACGAATTAAGTCACGAGACGTAATAAAAGCAGCCACTTTTCCACCAGCAGCAACAAGAGGTTGGAAAAACTTCTCATTTGATCCTTTTGCTCCCCATGGATCGTAAATAAGACGAACTTCTACACCTTCTTTGGCTTTTTCAACTAATAAATGCAGAAATTGATGGCCAATTCTGTCAGGGAAAAAAGCGTAATACTCAACATGAACATTATCTTTGGCTGCTTTGATATCTGCAAATAATGCTGCAAATTTTTCATTGCCATCTGTATATAACTCCACACTATTGCCTCTTGTTAAAGGAGATTCATCCACCGATTTTAAATAGCGCTCTAATAGTTTTAGCTCTATTTCAACTTCTTCTTTATCGTAACGCTTATTATTTTGATGAATTAAGGCATTAATTTCTTTTATTTTGCGGTTAGTTTCAACATCGAATTTATAAACCGTCTCGCCATCGATGCCCCGACCACAAAACAAATAGACAACAAATCCGATTACAGGAATAAAAACTAATGTTAAAGACCACGCTAAAATACTAGTAATTGAACGAGGTTTTCGAAACACCGTGATTAAAGCACCAATAGTATTTATAAAAATAACTAACAAAAAAACCGATTGTAAGATACTCAAGTCCTGTTGAATGGTCATAAAGTAGGCTCCTTTCAAATAAAAGCTTGCTTTTATAATAAGTAATTGTGATCAAAAGTGATTTCAAGTGTGACTTCACCTAATTGCGCAGTCAAATATTCTGTTAGTTGTTGCCGAATTGCTAAGTCAGATTGGGGACAATTAGGTGGCACCACAACATCAAAAGACAGTTGATTTTTTTCAATCCGAAAATCATGTACCCGTAAATTCAGATTCAGCGCTGTAATTGCTGCCTTCACAATTTCCCATTTTTGTTGATACTCTGGACTTTTAACAGCCACGGGATCTAAGTGACACACCAATTCAACTTTCAAATTTTCGCGAAAGTCTTTTTCAATTTTATTAATAAGGTCATGAGCATAATTTAGACTCCACGTATCGTCTACTTCAATATGAACAGTAGCAAACTGGCTTTTAGGCCCATAACTGTGGACTAATAAATCGTGATATCCTAAAATTTCAGGAACATCATTTAAGTGTTGTTCCATTACTAAAATTTCTTCTGCACTGGGGCGACTTCCTAGTAATTCATCGATGAATTCTTTTACCATTTTTAAGCCACTGTATAAAATATATAATGCAATGAAAAGCCCCATCCAACCATCGACATGTAGTCCGGTAAATAACTCGATAAAGGCTGAAATTAAAACAGCTGCAGTCGTAATTACATCATTTAAACTATCTTGTGCCGTGGCTTTAAGGGTCTCTGAATTAATTTCACCCGCTATTTTTTTATACATTAAACTTTGCCAAATTTTAATTACAATTGACAACACTAAAATAATAAAAACTAAAGGCGAAAGTTTGATCTTACTTGGATCAAGAATTTTTTCAACCGAAGAAATGAGAAATTGAAAACCGACAAAAGTAATAATAATTGAGATCATAAAACCACTAATATATTCAAAACGCTCATGCCCATAGGGGTGTTCTTTATCTGCGGGCTTAGCTGCAATCCGAAAACCAACTAAAGTTAAAACAGAAGACGCCGTATCACTTAAACTATTAATAGCATCTGCCATAATGGAAACACTTTGGGCAAAAAGACCAATCAAAAATTTCATAATAAATAAAAGACCATTTGAAACTAGCCCTAAACTTCCGGCTAAAAAACCAAAAGAAGTTCGATTTTTATTCGGATTATTTTTTGTGATTTTTTTCATAAAATAATTCAGCATTTCTTTAAAACTCCTTAACCAAAACTTCTCTTCATTTTACCCTTTTTATCACTTTCAAACAAACTAAAGGCAATATTTGACAAATGATTGTTAGATTATCATGTGCTCTTGTGGTAAGTTAAGTCATCTCCACAATAATAACCCGAATATAAGCTAATTTCTTGTTTTGCCTCAAAGAGACAAAACAGTAAATTCAGCCATATTTCGGGTTATAAAACGAGCTATTATTCTAATTTAGTAGTTTGTTACGCTTGTTGTAAAAACTCAGCTACTTTTGCCAAAGCGTCTTTAATTCCTGCTGGGTTTTTGCCACCGGCTTGTGCCATATCTGGTCGGCCACCGCCGCCGCCACCGACAAGAGGCGCAATCGTCTTAATTAAATCCCCTGCTTTTAAGCCACGGGCTACAGCCTCTGGCGACATTGCTGCCAATAAATTAACTTTTTGATCACTCGCATTTGCTAATACTAAAACATCAGAAGCAGCTTTTTGTTTCCATTGGTCTGCTAATTGACGTAATTGGTTCATATCTTTAACTTTTACTTCCGCTGCGATAAATGAGATACCATTCACAGTTTCAACATTTTTGAAAACGTCCCCTGCTTGTTGATTTGCCAACTTACTTGCAAGCTGTTCATTTTCTTTTTGTAAATCTTTTAACTGTTGTTGTAATTGTTCTGTTTTTGTAACGACTTCTTTTAATTGCGGTGACTTCACAATTGTCGCAATTTCTTTTAGTTGTGTTTCTTCACTATAAAGCAATTCATAAGCTTCTTTACTTGTTACTGCTTCAATCCGGCGTACACCTGCTCCGATACCAGATTCTGCAACGATTTTAAAAATACCGATATCTTCTGTATTGGCAACATGAGTCCCCCCACAAAGTTCAATAGACCAATCCGCAATATTTACTACCCGCACGTCATGACCATATTTTTCGCCAAAGAGAGCCATCGCCCCCATTCCTTTTGCAGTATCGATGTCTGTTTCAATCGTTACAACTGGAAGAGCTTCCCAAATTTTTTGGTTAACAATTGCTTCCATTTGACGCAACTCTTCTGTAGTTACTTGACCAAAATGAGTAAAATCAAAACGTAAATGACCTGGTGCTACTAATGAACCAGCTTGGTTAGCGTGATTTCCTAAGACTTCTTTTAATGCTTTGTGCAATAAATGGGTTGCAGTATGGTTTTTGATGATTCGATTACGGCGCCCCACATTAATTTGTAAGAAGTAAGTCGTTCCTTCAGTCACCGGTGCTTTGACTGTCACAGTGTGTAAAAATTGACCGTTTGGTGCTTTTTTCACATCATGCACTTCTGCCACAATATTACCTTCTAAATCGCAAATCATACCAGTATCCGCAACTTGTCCACCCATTTCAGCATAAAATGGTGTTTGGGCAAAAATTAATTGGGCCTCGCCAGTCTTCACTTCACTAACAACAGCTTCATCTTGAATGACAACCAGTAATTCACTTTCAGTTTCATAGTTAGCGTAACCCACAAATTTACTATCGACTTTAATTTCGGTCAATAAAGCAGATTGTACTCCCATTGACATATCCGTACTGCGAGCAGCACGAGCCCGTTCTCTTTGTGCTTGCATTTGGGCTTCAAAACCAGCATGGTCTACTTTTAGGCCTTCATCTTCGGCAACTTCTTCAGTTAATTCTACTGGGAAACCATAAGTGTCATATAATTTGAAAATATCTTCGCCACTTAATGTATCTTTTTTCTCAGCCTTCACTTTTTCAATGACTTGCGTTAAAATTTCCAACCCTTCATTGATTGTTTCGTGGAAACGTTCTTCTTCTGTCCGAATTACTTTTTCAATAAACTCTTGTTGTTCCAATATTTCAGGGTAATAGCTGTCCATGATTTTGCCTACAACTGGAACTAATTTATACAAGAAAGCTTGATCAATACCTAATTTTTTACCATGCATAACAGCCCGACGTAACAAACGACGTAAAACATAGCCCCGTCCTTCATTTGAAGGTAGTGCACCATCTCCAATAGCAAAGGCTAATGCACGAATATGGTCGGCAATAACTTTAAAAGAAACATCTGTTTGTGGTGCGTCTCCGTATTGGAATTTACCACTTAAAGTTTCAACTTCTTTAATTATTGGCATAAATAAATCAGTTTCAAAGTTTGTTGGTGCATTTTGAACGATGGAAACCATCCGTTCTAACCCCATGCCCGTATCAATATTTTTATGTGGTAGTGGTTCATACGTATCATCTGGCTTGTGATTAAATTCAGAAAAGACTAAGTTCCAAATTTCTAAATAGCGCTCGTTTTCTCCACCAGGATAATTTTCTGGATCATCAGCAGCCAAATCGTTAAATTCTTCACCACGATCATAAAAAATTTCAGTGTCTGGACCACTAGGACCTGCGCCAATATCCCAGAAATTATCCTCAATTTCAACAATATGATCTAAAGGAAGACCAACTTCTTCATGCCAAATTCGTTTTGCTTCTGTATCTTTTGGATAAACAGTAACATATAATTTTTCCGGATCAAAAGCCATCCACTTTTCATCGGTTAAAAATTCCCAAGCCCAATGAATCGCTTCTTTTTTGAAATAATCACCAATTGAGAAATTACCTAACATTTCAAACATAGTATGATGACGAGCAGTTTTCCCAACGTTTTCAATATCATTTGTCCGAATCGATTTTTGCGCGTTAGTGATGCGGGGATTTTCCGGCACGACAGATCCATCAAAATATTTTTTTAGCGTAGCTACCCCAGAATTAATCCACAAAAGAGTGGGATCATTAACTGGAACTAAAGATGCGCTAGGTTCAACACTATGTCCTTTTGACTTAAAGAAGTCTAAAAACATTTGGCGGACTTGGCCACTAGATAATTCTTTCATCATTTCTCCTACTTTCCAAAAAAATAAGACACCACTGCAAGACAAGGACGAAAACCGCGGTACCACCTTGTTTGCAATGATGTCATTCATTACCTCTTAAGCTCCATAACGCAGAGTTGCGTCAGCATTGCTACTGAAATAAAAAAAGGGAGCAACTACAAACAGATTTGTGCTTTTTCTCAGCAAATAAAAGCTTTCTGTAACAAAGTAACTGTCTGGTCATATCCTTTTTCCCTACAAAGTATAGGTGACAAACCTATACTTGTCAACGATTTAATCTAATTCTATTAAAATTGTTTTACGATATAAAAAATCTTGTGGTGTTAAATTTTCATCGGCTTTTAAGCGACGATTAGCGCGATAATACGTTGCTTCTGGTAGTAATGCCAACAAAGCAATGGCACTTTTTTGGTTATGATCCATTTTTAAAATAGGCTCAGTCGTTAACTCGTAACGATTTGCCCCACCGTTAATGACTACTCCAAACATATTGGGACCTTCTTTTAGCATTTTCACCTGTTTGCCCCAATAACTTTGATCCACATCAGCTACATTCCCCCAACGGAATAGCTTACGGGTAGCTGCACCCACCATAAATTCCCACTGGTCTTCATTCAATAAATCAAAACCGTCTTTTTGAATCGTTTTGATTAAAGTTTGTTGGGTACAATCAAAATGTTCAAATACATAATAGCTATCTGTTCCATCGGCAATTTCTAAATAAAATTCATTTGGCACTAAGATATGATACGGCAATGAATAATTTAAGCTTTCTTGAAAAGTTTTTGGGGCTGTAAATTGTGCTTTAATTTTCCTTTCAAGCATACTGAATTTTTCCATGTTCCCTGTGAATTCACCTGTAATAGTATCTAACATGCCTAAATATCGCGTCCCAGCGGGCAAAGCGTGTTTTTGAACTAGCATAGGAGGGATGTTTTTCTTTCGTAATGGCGAAGTATGTAAATCTACAAATAAATCCCAGTCATCCATATTCTTCAACTGATATTCAGCGACAATCCGTTTGTCAGCTTCTGTCAAAACAGTCTTTTCAGTAGTCGCCCAAGCGCTACTCGCTAAACCTTGTACACCTAGATCCCAGCCTAAAATTGCTTCATTTTGTCCAGGCACAAAAACAAAAGCTTCTCCATCAATTTCCAACTCAAAGGTCCGACATTTTACGCCATCTAACTGGTAAGTTAAAAGTTCAAGATTCGTTATTTCTTTTAAGGGACTGACAAAATACATTAAGACTTGTTGAAAAGCCTGAATTTTTGTCTCGTCGGTTAAATTTTTCCAGTTATTCCAATGTAGCATTTCAAATAAATTCATCGAAATTCTCCTTCACCAGTTTCTTTTCATGTTACCCTTAAGAAAACTTGCTAAAATTAAGTATAGCATGATTGGAGTACATTATGGATAAAATTTCTTTTGGATCAGCGAGTTATTTGCAAGCTGCAGCTTTTTCAATTCGATACCGCGTTTTTGTCTTGGAACAAAAAATTCCACCAGAATTAGAATTTGATCAACACGATGATGAGCTTGCACGCTATTTTGTTTACTTTCACAACAAAGAAGCAATCGCTACAATTCGTTATCAAGCTCTTAATGAAAATACAATTCAACCAGATCGCTTTTGTGTCACAAAAAAGTGGCGAAAAAAAGGCTTTGGTAAAAAATTACTTGCATTTTACGAAAAACAGGCGATTAAAGATGGCTACCAGCGGGCGATACTATCAGCAGAACTCACCGCAATCCCCTTTTATCTCAACAGCGGCTATCAAATCGTGAGTGCACCTTATTTAGAAGACGGTATTTGGTGCCAAAAAATGGAAAAAGTTTTAACCGAGGCTACAAACGGATACTAAGAAGATAAGAAATACTAAAAATAGTAGATAGCTCTTTAGTGTGAGCCTCCGAGAATTTCTTTTACAACAAAAACGAGGGCTGACAAAATCATGTCATCCCTCATCTTTTACAAATAAACGGTGTTAAAGTAATAACTTCAGCTTATAACAACCTGAAATTTCGCAAAAATTTAAGCAGTAGTTTTCATACAATTTTCACGTACTTCTTAATTTGACTACTTCTCTTACACCAATTTTTGTTACTGACTTGATTTTTTCTTGTGTTTACGAGCTGTCCGTAACTGTTGGCGTTTTTCGATTTTGCGTTTTTGTTTTTTATCTTTATCTACAGCCCATTGAATTTTTTTCTTATAGCCTGGTTTGATTTTTTTCTTTTTCTTTTTCACCAAACCAATTAACGTAGGATCAAGTTCCTCTTTTTTAGTTTGCTCCCGCTTTTTACGACGGTTACGATCATAGCTGTCCACAATTTCGCCATTTTTAATTTCTTTTGGTTTGAAAGTTACTCCAATTTTTTCAATAGCAGCGACTTTTTCTTCATCTTGAGGACTATACAATGTGATGGCAGTTCCTTCAAGATTACCGCGTCCTGTCCGTCCAACACGATGAATGAAAAATTCCAAATCGTTAGGAATTTCAGCATTGATAACGTGAGATACACCTTCAATATCAATTCCTCTAGCGGCCAAATCTGTGGCAACAACATATTGATAATCCATGTTTTGAATACTGCGCATAATCCGTTTTCGTTCGCGTGGAGTAATATCGCCATGAACCTTAGCAACTTTTAATCCTTGTTCTTTTAAGTAGTCACTGATTTCATCCACCCGTTGTTTCGTGTTGGCAAAAACTAACGCCATATAAGGATGACCAATAGTTAATAACTGATAAATCAACCGATTTTTATCTTTGCCTTTTGTGGCAATCAACCAATTGTCAATTGATTCGGCGATGACCGCTTTAGGTTGAATAGCTTCAATGACCGGATTTTCTAAATATTTTTTTAAAAATGGTCGTAACTTTTCTGGGATGGTAGCCGAAAAGACTAAAATTTGTACTTTCTCTGGTAAACGGCTAGCGATTTGATCGACTTCTTGTAAAAAGCCCATATCTAGTGTCATATCTGCTTCATCAACCACAAAAGCAAATGCTTTATGGATAAACAGAGCTTGTTCATTAATCATATCTAATAAACGTCCTGGCGTACCAATCACGACATGAGGTTGTTGGTGCTGTAATTTATCAATTTGTCGTTGTTTATCTGTCCCCCCTACAAAGTTACTAACGCGAATCACAGGGTTTGAAAAAGCGGCAATCTGTTTTGCTGCAGTATAAATTTGATTGGCTAGTTCACGACTTGGTGCAGTAATAACAACTTGGGCACTCTCATTAGTAGGATCAACTTTATCCAATAAGGGCAGTAAAAATGTATGGGTCTTACCAGTACCAGTTTGAGATTGTCCCACTACGCTTCTGTTTTGTTGAATAACTGGAATAAGTCGCTTCTGAACTTCAGTTGGTTGTTCAAAATTCTTTTCTTTAAGAGCTTCATATATAAAGGGCTTAAATTGAAAATCCTTAAATTGCATGTTTCCACCTTCTTTTCATAATGTTCTTAGGGATTATAGCACAAAAGGTTTCTGCCGTCAGATTTCTTTTTTCAAAATCGTACTAATCACATAAGTTCCACTTCTTTTTTCATAAAATAATTGTCTCTTTTTACGAATCACTGCCCATAAAACGTTAATCACAAATAAAAATTGAATAATGGTTGCACCGATAGTAATAAATGAGGCAATCCCCACTAAGAAGTGATTATTATCGCCGATTAAAGGAGCAAAAAGTGCACCAATTTGACCGATACCACCATATATGAGGTATAACAAACCATAGCGGATAAATAAAGCTTTCAAAGTGATATGTTGATGATTATTTTCCACTACCCGAATCCGCACAATTTTTTTACCAAGGGTTTGGCCGTTTAACAAATAATTAAAGAAAATAAAATAAATAAGAATGGTTACAAAATACCACAATGGTGAATCAAAATATTTATCCGAATAACTATTTGTTACTAGACGTAAAATAACAGTCAAAACAAAAGTAAAGAAATAAATAATGAACCAATCTAATAAAAAAGCAGCAAAACGACGAAAAAGAGTTACATCTTTTCCTTTTTCATAGGCTATTTCTTCCAATTTTTCCCGTGTTGGTAGCAGTAGCGCAAACAACGGTTCCACTAAATAACCTAGTGTTCCCCCAAGCGTATTATGAAAAAGATCATTCACATCTGCTAGACGATAATTCCGTGGATAAATGAAGTACAAGCCAGTTAGTTGGGTTAATTCAAAAAATAATGATAATAAAAAGCTAGCCAAAATAGTCTTTTTTAATGAAAAACCAAAGAAATAGCGTAAATAAACACCAAATGGCAATAAAAGCAATACATTAAAGACCGGTTCTAAAAAAACACCTTGACGCATCGCTGGTAGATAGGTACTAGGATCGTCAATTTTTAACACCGTTTGGCTTAAAAAGTTATGTAACGACGCGCCTAAATGTAATTCATAATGAGGACCCCCATAATGCGCAACTTCACTAATTGGAGGTAACGGTAAAATCACTAAAAAATACGCACACAATAAATAAAAGACAAAAGAATACAAAATAATAGCTCGACTAATAATAAAGCGCCCGAATTTACGGTATTCATAAATAAAGAAAAAAGATGAGATAAACAACGCTAAAAAAGGAAAAATAAGTAAAGCAGTTTTAAGGGGTTCAATATAAGTAGACATAAAAAAATCCTTTCTTTTATGGTGAGAAAATAAAATTTTGAAATATTTCCCAAAAAAAATAGTTTGGCGTATGATAATTACAGGAGGTGCAATTATGTTAAACGAATATTTTGCATTGGGTGTTCCTATTGCACTAATTATTTTATATGCATTAATTTTATTCTTACGTAAAAAAAGCAAAATTCACTATCTTGGCTTCGTCTTATTTATTATCGCAGGTTTTATGGTTGCATTTAGTTACCAAGTGCTACAATATGCCTTAAAAGAGCAAAGCCAGCTAAATAAAACAGGCGCTATATTGGAGTTGAATTATCCAATTTGGTTACTTTATTTACCTCTAATTATTGGTATCGTTTTAGTTATCATCAATATTTTTCGTGCCTATAAACGAATTAAGCCTCAAAGTAAATCATAATTGAATTTTTCTTAAGTTGAAATAAAAATGCCCAAACTATCTTCTACTGTGCTTTCAAAAGCTGAGATAGCTTGGGTTTTTACTTTTTAATCCATTAAAACGCCTAGTCTTCTAAAAACTCCGATTCGTCGTTATCCTCCAGATATTGCCCTCTCTCTTCTTCATCCAGCTGACTAACTAAATAATTAAAATCAGCTTGTGATAAAACGATAGCATCAACGTCATTTTGTTCATCAATTAATTCAACAGCAGAATAATCATCACCTAAATCTTGGAGTAACTTGATAAAGTTTTCATCTTTAAAAGTTAAATACTCTGTTTTTTTCATTTTTAACCTCTCCTAATAAAATTCATAAAAACGAATACTGACAGTGTTATTTGTAGCTAAATGAGACAATGTCAAAAGATCTAGTTTTACATAATCTTCTGCTACTAATTCATAAAGATTTTTTTCTAATGCTTCTTCAATATACGGCAAAACCTCGTCTTCATCCCCGTGAGACTCCGTTTTTGTCCTAGTAATTTGTTGAAATAAGCGAGGGTCTAAAAGTAGGAAATATTCTTTATCGTATTTATAAATTGCTACGCGATATTGTCTTTTAGGTAATTGCGCTGTAATGACAAAAAAGCACTCACTACTTAAAGCTAAGGTATCTAAAAGCTCAGTTGGCTCCATAGCTTGTTGATAAAACATCTCTATCCCCCCTTAAGTTAATTATAGGAGATATTGATAGTAAAATAAAATAATAAGTGTTGTATGAATATACCTAAAATTAACACATTGCATAAAAATCTTAGACTTTTTATGCTTTGCTTTGATCTACGTTACCAAAGAAAATTTATAAATTATTCTAGTTCTGTCAAATCAATGTTTTCAGGCTGCCATTCTTGATAAAATTCAGCCAAAAAAGACTCCATAAATTTCTGGCGCCGTAAAGCTTCTCGGTAAGCCGTTTGTGTGTTCATTTTTTCTGGTAACAAAAATAATTTTTCATAAAAATGATTAATCACTGTACTCCCTTTGCGATATTGTGTTTTGTCAGTAAAAGTAATTGGTTTTATCGCAGGATCATGAAGTGGATGGTGGTGACCGCCACCAAAATAAGCAGTCCGCAGTATCCCCATAGCTCCTAGTGCTTCTAGGCGATCGGCATCTTGAACAATTTTTCCCGCTAGAGGTAAGGAAACCTTTCCTGTTAATTCTTTAGAAAATGACATATTGTTAATAATAAAAAGAATTTCTTCTTGCTGTTGCGCACTTAAGCCGATTTCTAGCAAAAACTGCTGTAGTTCACGACAAGCGGTGTCTACATCGGCTACTACTTTGTCATCAATCGTATCATGTAAATAAGCCGAAGCGAGCAGTACGAGTTCATCGACTGGTGATTTTTCTGCTTTGGCAATTTTATGGGACAAAGTCGCTACTCGTTGTGCGTGGTCAAAACCATGCCCCGTCAGATCAGTTTGTAATTGTTGTTTAGTATATGCGATTATTTTGGCTAACTTTTCCATTTTATCCCCTTTATTATGCAAATTCGAATTTCCGCAATTTTTAAAAAGCGGTTACACTATTAACAGAGTGGTTTCTTGTTGCTTGATAGTTGGACACTTCCCCTGGTCTGACTAGTAAATACCAAAGACAAATTCTAGCCACTTCCCCAAAAGGTGCCAGGCGAAATCGCCTGGCACTAATTTTTGTAGATAATAAATTTCGTTTCCTTCTACTTTAATCCAATCCTAAAAAATTAAGGCAACTAACTATTTAGCTTTACTCATTTGAATAGATAACTAGCTAACCTCCAGAATAAAAACGAAATTAACTTATCTTCTATTTATCAATTTGATAAACATCATAATAAAGATCAGTTAAATACTGAAGTAAGTATTGCGGATTTAAAGCTTCGCCGGTTGCTGCTGTAATTAATTCACTTGGCGTTTTACTTCTGCCAAATTTATGAATGTGTTCAGTCAACCACGCTTTTATTGGAGCATAATCTTCTGTTGCTAATAAATTATCCACATCTAATTTTCTTTCCATGGCAGCTAATAATTGAGCAGCATACATATAGCCTAATGCGTAAGATGGGAAATAACCAAACATTCCCCCAGACCAATGCACATCTTGTAAAACACCGACTAAATCATTTTCAGGACGAATTCCTAGGTACTCTTCATATTTATCATTCCACGCTTGCGGCAGGTCTTCTACGGCTAAATCTTCATTAAAGAGCGCTTTTTCCAATTCATAGCGAATAATAATGTGTAATGGATACGTCAAACTATCCGCTTCAATACGAATTAGACTGGCAGCAGTTGCCTTTAAAGAACGATAAAATCGTTCAAAGTCAATATCATCAAAAGTACCAGCAGCAGCCTTTTGAAAATGCGGATATTGTTTTTCCCAAAAACTGCGTTTACTTCCTAAAATAATTTCATAAAATAAAGATTGCGATTCATGAATTCCCATTGAAGGTGCGTCATAAACGGGGGTCATATTATATTTTGCGTCAATACTTTGCTCATAGATACCATGACCTGCTTCATGAATTACACCAAAAATCCCCATGGTAAAATCTTCTTCATTCCAACGCGTTGTAATCCGAACATCATCCCGCGTAATCCTTGTGGCAAAAGGATGAACAGTATCGTCTAAACGCCCCCGCTTAAAATCAAATCCCAGTTTAGCGACTAAATTTTTGACAAAAAACTGCTGTTGCTCTTTTGTCATCGTCCGATTTTTAAAACTAGTATCTGGTTTTTGACCCTTTTCATTAATAGTTTGCCGAATTTTTACTAGTCCTGCTTTAAGCTCGCCGAAAACCTGGTCTAAGACTTCTGTTGTCATGCCGGGTTCAAACATGTTTAATAAGACATCGTAATCTGTAGCTTCGTCCTTTTTATAATAAGGAATTAGCTCTTTTGTAATGCGAATATTTTCTGCTAAAGCTGCTTGAAAATCTGAAAAACTCTGCGTTTGTCTAGCTTTTAACCAAGCAGTATGGGCTTGACTATATAACCGACTCCGTTCAACCATCAATTCTTTAGGAATCGCATGTAATTCTTCGTAATCTTTTTTTGTCACTTGGTACACTGTCTTACCAATTTCAGAAAGCTCGTCATTATGCGCACTAAAGTAGTCCAAGGCGGCTTTAATTTTTGGTCCTGTTTGTTTTTCAAAAGCCAAACCACTCAAGTAGCCACTAGCGGCACCCCTTTCTGTAGCCGCAGTTTCTGACATCCCCGTTTGACTATCCCAATCTAGTAAGGCTAGTGTTTGATTTAATAAGGCTAATTCTTCTAATTCAGCTAAAAATTCTTTTTCTTTCATTAAGCTTCCTCCTTTTGACGGGGTGGTCGCATTCCCCAATATTGGAATAAATCCGTCCGTAATGCACCGTTATATAATTTGCGTTTTTTAGTAGCTTTTGCACCGTAGAATGATTCAAATTGTAAATCACTAGTTAAAATATATTTACTCCAAGTTTTTAAAGGACGTAATACAGCGCCCATTTCTTGATACAGTTTCTGCACTGTTTCTGTTTCCCCTAAACGCTCACCATAAGGGGGGTTAGCTACAATCACACCGTAATCTTTTGTCGTAGTAAAATCTTTGACAGCCTGTTGTTTAAAAGTAATAGAGTCACCTAAGCCGATTTCTGCTGCGTTTGCTTTTGCAATTTCAATCATTTTACCATTAATATCATAGCCACTAATATCTAGCTCAATATCATAGTCTGCTGCAAGATCTGCCTCTGCTCTTACCTTTTCAAATATTTCTTCATCTGCCCAATCCCATGCTTCGCACAAAAATTCACGATTAAATCCCGGGGCAATATTATGGCCAATTAAAGCTGCTTCAATACAAATTGTTCCTGAACCACAGACTGGATCAACAAAAGGACGATCCTTACGCCAATTGGTCAACAACACTAAAGCCGCTGCTAAATTTTCTTTTAAAGGTGCGCCCCCTTTTTCCAAGCGATACCCACGTTTGAATAGGCTTGGCCCTGTTGTATCAAGTGTAAGCATGACATGATCTTTTAACAACGCTACTTCCACTGGGAAAAGTGCCCCTGTTTCTGCTAACGGTACATGACTAGGCCGGTGATAATAAGAACGCAAACGGTCGACAATCGCCTTTTTAGTAATTGCTTGACAGTCTGGTACACTGTAAAGTTTTGACTTGATAGATTTACCGCTAACCGGAAATTCTGCATCAAGAGGCAATAAATCTTCCCATGGCAGTGCTTTTACTTTTTCGAATAATTCATCAAAAGTATAAGCATCAAATTCGCCGACGACGATTTTAATTCTATCCGCTGTTCTAAGCCATAAATTGGCAGTAGCAATTGTCTGCAAATCACCTTTAAAACGAGCCCGACCATTTTCTACTTGGCATTCAATTCCTAAATCGCGTAATTCTTTTCCAACTAAAGCTTCTAGTCCACTGGCGCATGTGGCCACTAAATTAAATGTTTGTTCTTTCATATATGCTCCTTTACCCGCAGGTTTAAAATGTTCTTAAATGTATTGAAACACGACAACCACTTGAATGCAAATGATTGCAAAGAAAAAAAGCTGAACCCACTTGTTCAGCTTTTAGTTTACTTCTAAAATAAGCCCTGAATCCTGTGATTTTCTATAAGCCATGTTCTGTCCGTAATTTTTTCAGGGTCAAAAATTACGGGGTAATCATCTATCTGCATCATAAAGATACCTTCTTGTATTCGTTTGATTCCGTCAAAGAAGTGCCCCTACCATTGTTTGGGTTGCTCGCTCGAGGGGTTTACCGCGTTCCACCGCCAATGTTTCCATGGGCGCTTCGTCACTGTGGCACTTTCAAGGATACTAATCCATAGCTTACGCCTTAGGAAATTTTCCTGCCGTTACTAAATAGTACCCTGGCTTATGGTTTCGCCAGGCACGAACACTACAAGCATCGCAGCTTGTGCGAGCATGGACTTTCCTCAGCCTATTGCTAGACCGCGATTACCCGAAAATCACAGAGCTTCATTAAAAATTAGAAACGACGTGTCCGTTCATTATCATCACTATTTTCGTCATTTGTGTAATTCCCATTTAACGCCTGAGAAACACGTGTAGTTACTTCACTATGGTCTGTAACAGTATCTTGATCTAATTTTTTACCAAATACTTCTTTTTCTAAGTTGGAAAGACGTTTTAAAATATCAAAATTTGTTACTGTTTGACTTTTTGGTGCTTCTGTTTGTACACGACTTGTAGCCGGAGTTGGATTTGCAGCTTGTTGGCTTAATCTTGCCTGTAAGCGATCATTTTCTTCTTGTAATGCTAAAATTTCTTTGTTATAAGCTTCATAGTCTTTAATTACATTATCTAAAAACTCATCTACTTCAACTGGATCATAACCACGCATTTTTGTTTTGAATTCTTGTTGCAAAATGTCTTTAGGACTATAATTTAAATTCGCCATTAATTCATACACCTCATTTATTTTTAGAAACTCTCTTAAAACATTCTATCAAAAATAAGCTAGAAAGCAACAAAAATCATTCGTAGAAGGAATTTTGTAAATCATCCATTGTAATGAGATGAATGAGATATTCGTTATTTTCTGTCATTTTCTCCGCTGCATCCAGTAAATATTTCGGTTTTCCCGGAAATTCCGGATCGAATACTGCTAAAATTCCATCTGAATGTTGCAATAAAAAATTCGTGTGATTTTGTAGCTGTTGTGGATTTTGATAAGGTTTATGACTAACCGCTTCAACATAATCTGCTTCTTGTTTTAGATGAACTAATTTTTCCTGGTTAGCTTCATTCCACTGTTCGCCAAATTCAGCAAATGGAAAGATAACGCCTAGGTGCAACTGAGGATAGTCTATTTTCAACTCATTAATAACCTCTGCTCCCCACATTTCAACTCCGAGATTGCCACCAATTAAAACCCACTCCAACCCTGAGTCAACATATTGGATTAGATTATTTTTTATCGCTTTCTTAATAATTGCAATTTTTGCGTCTTTTTCCTGAAATATGCCAAGTTCGTAACTGCGATAACCCGTTAATAATAATGTTTTTATAGATTCCATAACGATACCTTTTCTTTCTTTTTAGCTTTTTGGTATAATACACCGGTAGGAGTGTGACACATATGGTTTTAAAATATCCCAACGGTCAAATTTATCAAGCTGCGCTACCTGCTAATCATAAACAATCAAAGACGAAAACTCAAGGGAGCGTAAGCTTCAGTAACCGTGGTATGCGGTTTGAAGAAGCCATTAATGAAAGCAATCTTTATTATTTAACCCACAATCAGGCAGTTGTTCATAAAAAGCCAACTCCCATTCAAATCGTCAACGTAGATTATCCCAAACGCAGCGCAGCTGTTATCAAAGAAGCCTATTTTAAAGAAGCTTCTACGACGGATTATAATGGCGTCTATCAGGGTCTTTACCTTGACTTTGAGGCCAAAGAAACTAAAAATAAGGCATCCTTTCCTTTTAAAAACTTCCATGACCATCAAATTCGGCATATGGAAGCCTGCTTAGCCCAAGGAGGGATTTGTTTTGTTTTATTATGGTTTTCTAGCTTACATCGTTGCTTTTTTTTAGATAGCAAAACCTTAGTTTCATTATGGAAACAACAAAAAGATGGAAAAAAATCGATTCCCCTATCCTTAATTGAAGAAGTTGGAATTGAGATTATACCAAAGATTGCCCCCCGCATTCCTTATCTGGAAGCAGTTAAAAAATACGTTTTAAAGGAGTCAACTAAAAATGGGAAATGATACCTCTTCAAGAGCATCCCGCCACAATGGGAATAATGCACCAAATAAGAAGCCTAAAAAGTTAAAAAAGAAAACCAAAAATTCTGTGGGATCAATCGTTTTAAAAGGTTTGATTGGTTTTTTTATCCTCGGTTGTATCGCTTTACTTTCTGGGATGGGACTTTTTTGGTTTTATGCTAAAGATGCACCAAAAATTGAAGACAGTAAATTAGATGCATCTGTCTCTTCAGTAATATACGCAAGTAATAATGATATTGTTGCAGACTTGGGCTCTGAAAACAGGAAAAAGATTTCTGCTCAAGATGTACCGCAGTTACTAGAAGATGCCGTTGTTTCAGTAGAAGATCGTCGCTTTTATAAACATATCGGTGTTGATCCAATTCGAATTATCGGTTCTGCTTTATCGAACGTTACAAAAGGTGGCTTGCAAGGCGGAAGTACATTGACACAACAGTTAATCAAGCTGTCGTATTTTTCGACAAAAAAATCTGATCAAACTTTAAAACGTAAAGCCCAAGAAGCTTGGTTGGCATTACAGTTAGAACAAGAAAAATCCAAGCAAGAAATTTTGACTTACTACATCAATAAAGTTTATATGGCAAATGGTCTTTACGGCATGGAAACTGCAGCGGAGACTTATTATGGCAAAAATTTAAAAGATTTAGATTTAGCCCAAACGGCACTGATTGCCGGAATGCCACAAGCGCCGAATGCTTATGATCCATACCAACATCCCGAAGCAGCGAAAGAACGCCGGGATACGGTTCTTTACACAATGAAAGAGAATAATAAAATTACCGAAAACGAATATCAAACAGCGATCAAAAAGCCAATTAAAGATGGCTTGAAAGATTTAGAAAAATCCAGTGAAAATCTGCAATTAGTTGATAACTATGTCAAAGAAGTGATTGCTGAAGTAAAAAATACAACCGGCAAAGATGTCTATACTGACGGACTTGAGATTCATACTAATCTTGATTTAAACGCTCAAAAACGTTTGTATGAAATCGTTAATACCGATAAATATGTCAACTATCCTGATGAAAAGCTACAAGTTGCCTCAACTATGGTAGATGTTAATACCGGTAAAGTTCTGGCTCAAATTGGTGCGCGTAATGTTCCAGATAATGTAGTCTTTGGGAATAATCAAGCTGTTAGCACTGCACGAGATTTCGGTTCCACCGTTAAGCCGATTACCGATTACGGGCCTGCTTTTGAAGATTTAAACTACTCGACAGCAAAACGAATTGATGATGCCCCTTATAAATATGATGGAACAAATATTAGCGTCAATAACTGGGATAAACAATATATGGGAAACATCTCACTGCGAACAGCTCTTTATGAATCGCGGAATGTTCCAGCCGTAAAATTATTTAATGATGTTGGCAAAGAAGATGTCTCAAAATTCTTAAACGGTCTTGGCATTCAGTATAAAGACTTGGTTCAATCAAACGCAATTTCTAGTAACACTACTCAAGATGGCGATAAATACGGGGTCTCTTCCTTGAAAATGGCTGCTGCCTATGCCGCTTTTGCCAATGGCGGAACGTACTATAAACCCCAATATGTCAACAAAATCGTCTATCAAGATGGCTCTTCTGACGAATTTAAACCAGAAGGCAAAAAAGCAATGTCTAAAGGAACTGCTTATATGATTACTGATATTTTAAAAGATGTAATCACACAAGGTACTGGTACTAACGCGATGATTGATGGCTTGATTCAAGCCGGTAAAACGGGAACTTCTAATTACTCAGATGAAGATCTAGAAAAAATCGGCATTTCAGATGGAATCTCCCCTGATGTCACTTTTGTTGGCTATAATCGCCAGTATGCCATTTCTGTTTGGACAGGTTATGAAAAACATTTAACGCCAATCACCTCAGAATCAAACATGATTGCTTCTGACGTCTACCGCGAATTGATGCAATATGTCGCACAAAACGGTGATAATAATGATTGGGAAATTCCAGATGATCTGATTCGTGTGGGGAATGAATTGTATTGGCGCGATAAATATGAGCAATCTTTAACAACGCCAAGCTCTTCTTATCAAGCACCAACTGTTCCAAGTACCAGCTCAGAAAAACAACCTGAAACAAGTAGCTCTAGTAGTGTTGAAGAATCAACTGCCTCTTCTGCTCCCCAAGAAAGTAGCAGTATAGCGCCAACACCAACACCAGAGCCTTCAACACCAACAGAAAATTCCACCACGGCGTCTACAGCTACTCCACCGGCTACTAGCGGTTCTGCTGGCGGTGGCAATAATGGTACTAATAATTAAACTTCATAAAATAATCCACCCGTTAAAAGACGGGTGGATTATTTTATGTTCTTTTTTTCATTCTCATTTTTCCATCTTGGCAAATGTCTAATAACGGACAAATATCACATTTAGGATTACGGGCCAAACAATGATAACGCCCAAAGAAAATCATTCGGTGATGATCTTTAATCCACTCTTCTTTTGGTAATTTACGCATTAGAGTTTTTTCGACTTCACTAACCGTTGCGTCTAACTTACAGATACGTAAACGTTTGGATACCCGCTCAACGTGTGTATCCACAGCTATTGCTGGAACACCGTAAGCTTCTGCTAAAACCACGTTCGCCGTTTTTCTTCCTACACCTGGTAGAGATTCTAAAATTTTACGATCATTTGGAACCATTCCGTCATATTCTGTTGCAATAATTGTGGCACAAGCTTTAATATTTTTAGACTTTGTCCGATACAAACCAATTGTCTTTATTTTTGTCATTATTTCATCAAGTGGTGCAGCTGCTAGTTTTTCTGCTGTTGGGAAAGCTGTAAAAAGTGCTGGTGTTGCCTTATTAACCGAAACATCAGTAGCTTGTGCGCTTAAGATAACAGCAATTAGTAATTGAAAAGGAGAATGATAAATTAACTCACCGTGAGCTTTGGGGAACATCTCCCCCATCACTTTTAATGCATACTGTGTTTTTTCAGCATTTAACATATTCAATCTCCCTCTAGCCAATTATGCAAAGAAATTGATGGTATTTCTTTTGCCTCAGCTGGTTTCTGTTTGTTTTTTTGATAACGATTTTTCTCATTTTCAACATCTTGTGGTGAACGAATATTTTTATTGTGCCAGCTAGATAAGATACTTTCAATATATTGTAGGCTGCGTGCATTATTCAAAACAGCTTCTTTTAAAGCTAATGTAATCAGTTCCGGCGTATATTTATCTTCTTCTAGCCACTGGGCGATCCGCTCATACTCAAAAGATGATAACGGGCGACCAAATTCTTGTTGAAAATGCTGAAATAATTGTGCCACAGCTTCTTGATGGCTGTTTTCAAAATCTTTATTTTTTGACTGTTCAATGAGTTGTGCAATTTTTTCAAATATAGGTGTAAAAAGATAGTGATCTTGTTGTTTGTTATCTACTGTTACAGTTTCAATTTTTATCACTTGCTTTAAAACTAACTGATTTAAAAGCTCAAATACTTTTTGCTGTCTTAAACCCATTTCCTTTGCAATTTGATTCAAGTCAGGAAAATAGTCACCTTGTTCATGATGGCGATACAATTGCAGCCAAAATACTAGCTCATCACTATTTAGTCCCAATTCGTGATAATGATCTAAAATAAGATTGGAAACAACCGTCTGACCAGCTGCCAAATAATCTTCTAACGCTAACATGTTATCCCTCATTTCTATTAACTAGTATAACGTATTTTTAAACGAAACACGTAAAAAAGCCAATCCAACCAAAGACTGTCGGACTGACCTCACGGCAAAAAAAGTTTTCAAAAAAACTATTTAACCACTGCAATAATTTCAATTTCCACTAGCGCATCTTTTGGTAGTGCAGCAACTTGAACAGCTGACCGAGCGGGAAAACTTGTAGCAAAATAAGAAGCATAAACAGCATTAAAATCTGCAAAGTCATTGATATCTTTTAAAAAACAAGTTGTCTTAACAACATCAGCAAGTGTTAAATTACAACTTGTTAACAGACCCTCAATATTTTCAAAAACTTGTCTTGTTTGTTCCTGAATAGTCTTACCCACTAATTCCCCTGTTTCAGGATTTAAAGGTATCTGACCAGAAGCAAATAAAAAACCATTTACAATTTTTCCTTGTACATAAGGACCAATCGCTTTAGGGGCTAAATTAGTAGCAACATCTTTCATTTCATTACTCCTTTTTCTGACAATCTGGGCATAACCCATATACTTCTAAACGATGATTGTTTATTTCAAAACCGGTAAGTTGACTTGCCGCTGTTTCTACATCTTCTAAAGATGGATAAAAGAAATCAACAACTTTTCCGCAATTGGTACAAATTGCATGATAATGCGGTTTTACCGCAAAATCAAAACGGCTTGAAGCATCCCCATAGTTCATTTCTTGGACAAAACCAATATCTGTAAATAAGCGTAAATTATTATAGACTGTTGCAACGCTCATACTCGGAAATGACGGCGATAACGCATGATAGATTTCATCAGCAGTCGGATGAGAGTGGTGGGCGATTAAATAATCTAAAATAGCTTGACGTTGAGGGGTGATACGTATATTATCTTTTTTCAATTTTGCAATTACTTCTTCGATACTAATGTGCGCTTCCAACAAATCCCCTCCTCTTTTTGTTTTTAATATATTTTAATCATACTATGAGTCAAAAAAAAAGAAAAGTATCTACTTTAAGCGATGCCAAAAAATATGGACTAAATAAAACGAACTTCTTAATAATTAAGAAGTTCGTCAAAAATTATTATTCTTCGTCAAATTGATAAAGAACTGTAGATAAATAGCGCTCACCATTATCAGGGACAATCGCTAAAACTTTTTTACCCTTACCAAGTTTTTTGGCAACATCAATAGCTGCTTTAATTGCTGCACCAGAGGAAATCCCCACCAAGATACCTTCTTGCGTTCCCATTTTGCGGGCTGTTGCAATCGCATCATCACTAGAAACAGCCACGGCTTCATCATAAACTTTTGTATCCAAGGTGTCTGGAATAAAGCCCGTGCCAATACCTTGAATTTTATGCGGTCCAGGCTTGCCACCTTCTAAAACAGCAGATTCTTGTGGTTCTACCCCATAAATTTTTATCTCAGGATAAACCCGTCTTAATTCATGACCTGCCCCTGTAATGGTACCACCTGTGCCAATGCCTGCGACAAAAGCATCAAGACCGCCAACCCCAAAGGCATCCACAATTTCTTTACCAGTTGTTTTCTCATGAATTTCAGGATTAGCTGGATTTTCAAATTGCAATGGTAAGAAATAACCATTTTCTTGTGCTTCTTTTTCAGCTCGTTTGATAGAACCAGTTATGCCTTCAGAACCTGGTGTTAAAATTAATTTAGCCCCATAAGCTTGCATTATTTTACGACGTTCAATGCTCATCGTATCTGGCATCACTAAAATAACGTTATAACCCTTAGCTGCCCCAACCATTGCTAAACCAATGCCGGTATTACCAGAAGTCGGTTCAATGATTGTTCCACCTTTTTTTAAACTGCCGTCAGCTTCAGCTTTTTCGATCATGCTCAATGCAATTCGATCTTTTACACTGCTACCGGGATTGAAAAATTCGAGTTTTACATACAACTCGGCATCTTCAGCTGAAACTAAATGGTTCAGTTTTACAATGGGTGTATGTCCGATTAAATCTAAAACAGATTGGTAAATTTCACTCATATTATTTCCTCCTTTTAAGCTCTAAAAACAACTGTACTCATTTAATATAATAGCGAAATTACGCAACATGTGCGAATATTTTGTCTTACAAAAAAACTACCCTCGACTAGACAGTTTTTACTGTTTAGTCGAGGGTAGTTTTCATTTTATTAAATATTTAATTGTTGTCCTACCATAATAACATCGCTGGAAAGTCCATTATTGGCCATTAGCTGATCCACAGTAGTACCGTATTTAGCGGCAATATCCCAAAGTGTATCACCAGACACAACAGTATAAGTAGTTCCCGCAACGTTATTTTGGGAAGTAACAGCTGTTTCTTGCTGGGAAACTTGATTTTCACTACTTGTTGTTTGAGCAGTTGTATCATAACTAGTTTGCACATAGCCAGAAGCTGGTGTGTCATATTGTGTCAAATTGTAAGCTGAGATTAAATAATTTAGTTTTTGGTTGTAGGTAGGGTCAGTGGCATAGCGTCCTGTTAAATATGCAGTCGCATCTAAATAACTATTCGTATTACTCTTCCAAGCCCCTGCATAATGTGGCATTCCTGTAGCGAAACTTGTACTGCGTAATACATAAGCGTGATCCGCTAAAGATTCCCAGTAAGAACTATATTGGCGAAACGGTTCATTCATAGTCACCCATTGTCCGTTCAAATATTCTTGCGTTGGAAAAGTAACAGACTGACCATTATATGCCCCTTTAACCCCAAATAAATTATAATATGGCGCTTGAGCTAGAACTGAGGAACCATTACCGCTTTCTAAAATTGCTTGGGCAATCATGACTGAAGCATACAAGTCATTTTGTTGGGCAATTTGCGTTGCTGCTGCACCGATTTGATTGATTAAACTAGCCGTGCTATCCACGCTTTGATTTTGGAGTTCTGCCGCTTGAACAGTTTGTGTCGGCATTGCTGCCATAATACCTGGTGTACAAATCAAACCAACCCCCGCCATTGACAGAGCCTTCTTACTATCAAAACGGTATTTAAACGTTACTTGCTTTTTTTGATGTCGCTCACTACGAGTTAGATACTCTACCATTTTCTTCCTCCTGAAAAAACTTATATAAATTAAGATTATTATAACGATAACTAGATGTATGTATTATAGCTTGAATTTTTTTTCATATCAAATAATTCCTATCTTGTAACATATATTTAATATATGCAACAATCCAAAAAGCTTTTTAAATGATTTTATGTACAATCAGCATTATGACGGAACAAAAACAAAAGACTCCTTGCAGATTGTTTAAATAAAACATCTGACAAAGAGTCTTTTAACAGTTAATTACAACGAATTATAGACGTTTACAACATTTTCAACAGTGAAACCAAATTCACTAAGCACTTTGTCACCAGGTGCAGACGCGCCAAAGTGATCAATAGCTACTACTTTACCGGCAAAGCCAGTGTAACGTTCCCAGCCAAACGGAGATGCTGCTTCAATGGCAACACGCTTAGTAACAGAACTTGGTAATACACTTTCTTTGTATTCAGGACTTTGCGATTCGAATAAATCAAAACTTGGTAAAGAAACCACAGAAACATCTTTACCAGCTTTTTTAAGTTCAGCTTGAGCTTTAACAGCTAAGTCAACTTCTGAACCAGTCGCAATTAAAATCCCTTCTGGTACTTGCCCTTCTTGAGGGGAAACTACATAACCACCCTTAGCTACATTTTCATCAGCATTTTCTTTTGTCCCTGGTAATACTGGTAAATTTTGACGACTTAAAACTAAGACAGTTGGTTTATCTTTAGTGGTCATTGCAATCTTCCAAGCAGCTCTTGTTTCGTTTCCATCAGCAGGTCGAATAACTTGAACATTTGGTATGCAACGGACACTTGCTAGTTGTTCAATCGGTTCATGCGTTGGTCCATCTTCTCCTACTGCTACAGAATCATGGGTTAAAACATAGATAACTGGCGCATTTTGAATTGCAGACAGCCGTAATGCTGGGCGTAAGTAATCGGTAAAGACAAAGAATGTACCGCCATAAACTCGGGTGCCACCGTGTAATTGAATACCATTCATCACCGCAGCCATTGCAAATTCTCTCACACCAAACCAAATATTACGTCCTTCATATTGACCAGGTTCAAAATCTTTTTCTGCAGCCACCATGGTGTTGTTTGAAGATGATAAATCAGCTGAGCCTCCCCACAAAGTTGGGACTGCTTTAGATAGCGCTTGAATCATTTCTTTACTAGAAACACGACTTGCTTGGGCAGAACCCACTTCATAAGTAGGCAATTCACTGTCCCAATTATCTGGCAGCTCGCCTGCAAATGCAGCTTTAAATTGCGCAGCTAGTTCTGGATAGCTTTGGCTATATTCAGCAAACATCTTGTTCCAAGCTTCTTCTGCTTTTTCGCCTCGGTCATTAATTGCTTCTTTGAAGCGAGCAGCTGCTTTTTCAGGCACTGTAAAGTCAGGATATTCCCAACCGTAAGCTTTTTTAGCAGCAGCAATTCCTTCTGTGCCAAGAGGTGCGCCATGAACTTTGTTTGTTCCTTCGTTTGGAGCACCAAAACCAATGATTGTTTTGACTTCAATTAATGTAGGTTGGCTCAAATTTTCTTTTGCTTTTTTTATAGCATCTGAAATTGCTTGTAAATCATTGCCGTCTTCTACTAAGATATGTTGCCAGCCATATGCTTCAAAACGTTGCCCAACATTTTCAGTAAAAGCTTTTGAAGTTGGTCCATCTAATGAAATATCATTTGAATCATATAAAACAACTAGCTTTCCTAGTTTCATATGCCCAGCCATTGAAGCCGCTTCTTGGGAAACACCTTCCATTAAATCACCGTCACCACATAGAGCATAAGTATAATGATCGACGATATTGAATTGATCACGGTTATAAGTCGCAGCTAGATGTGCTTCACTCATCGCCATTCCTACAGCCATTGCAATCCCTTGACCTAATGGACCAGTTGTCGCTTCGACACCATCAGTGTGATTCACTTCAGGATGTCCAGGTGTTTTACTTCCCCATTGACGAAAATTTTTCAAATCATCAATTGAAACTTTATAACCTGCACAGTGCAATAAACTATAAAGTAATGCTGAACCATGCCCAGCAGATAAAACAAAACGGTCACGATCAGCCCAATTACGGGAAGTAGCTGGATTAATTTTCAAATGCTTTGTCCAAAGTGCATACGCCATTGGTGCAGCCCCCATCGGTAAACCAGGGTGGCCAGAATTTGCTGCTTGGATTGCTTCAATACTTAAAGTACGTAAGGTGTTAACGCTCAATTCATCGATTTTATCAAACAATTGTGCTTCCTCCAGTTTTTAGGTTTTTTTTACCTTTATTATTTACTTCCCTATTGTAAAGGATTTTCGCTTTAAATGCAATTAAATATCAATCACGGTTGTGTAATCCTTTTTCTTTTTGGATTTGCTTCAATTTTTCTGGTGTGACATCATTTCCTTTTGGATCAACGACTTTCATACCTTCAATGTGGTGCCGCATTCCTGATCGAAAAGCTTTTAAATACTCTTCCCGTAAATTCTTTTGTTCCCTTGTTTCTGCTTCTGACAAACCCATTTCTTTTTTCTTTTTAGCCAGCTCGTTAATACGCGCTAATTTTTCATCTGATAGCATTATAAAATCTCCTTTATGCTTATGATTTGAAATTGAGACTACATTCCTATATTCCCTCTTATCTTAGCTAAAAAAAAGGTTCGTGACAACCACCAACTAAATACGAACATCTGTTTGAATTGTTTTTTGCTTTATGCTAAACTAAATGTATCGAAAGAAAGAAGGTGCAATATGGCAAAACGCACAGAAAATCGTCAAATTGAAATCTTAAAATTTATTCACGACCGCGTCTCAGAAAAAGGGTATCCCCCCACAGTTCGAGAAATTGGCGAAGCGGTTTCGTTATCTTCCACATCGACAGTACACGGTCATCTTTCCCGTTTAGAAAAGAAAGGTCTTATTTTACGCGATCCTACTAAACCCCGTGCAATCGAATTAACGGAATTAGGATTGGAAAAAATTGGTGCACAGCCTGAGACTATTCCGATGCTTGGCGTCGTTACAGCCGGTGAACCAATCTTAGCTGTGGAAGAGGCATCTGATTTCTTCCCTATCCCGCCTCATTTATTAAATGATAGCGGTGCTTTATTTATGTTAACAATCCGTGGAGAGAGTATGATTAATGCAGGTATTTTAGATGGCGATCAAGTTATCGTCCGCAAACAATCAGCTGCAAATAATGGTGATATTGTCATTGCGATGACTGATGAAGATGAAGCAACTTGTAAAAGATTTTTTAAAGAAAATAATTACATTCGTTTACAACCCGAAAATGATTATATGGAACCCATTATCTTGCCAAATGTCAAAATCTTAGGCTTAGTGGTCGGTCTTTATCGGGATTTACTTTAAAATTATGAATAAATCTTCGAACTTTTCGGAGATTTATTTTTTTGCTTTACAAACCGAACATACTTTCGTATAATCAATATACAAACGTTTGTTCGCATAATTTAATTGAGGTGAAAAGGATGAATACAATTCGCAATATTTCTTTAATCGTTTTAGGTATAATCGTTAGCTTTGTCATTAGTCACTATGGTGTTGCTTTAGCTGCTTTAATTTTTGTCCCGCCTTTTTTAATTTGGTTTGCTTTGTGGGATGAGAAAAAATATCGCCAAAGCATTCGCAAATTTTCTCCCTACACCCAAAAACCACGTAATACGTACCATCAGTATAAATAAATCAAATTTTGCAACTTGCATCTTTTTTAGTCAGAATATAGTTTTTCCCTTCTAAAATTTTGTTTAAACACCTCCCGAGCGAGGTGTTTTTTTCTTTAAATTTTTGTATCGCTGAATTTGAGGAGATTAAAATAGAGTTTACTTAAACAATGGTTCTTTTACATCACGTTTATCTAAATGATTTACTTTAAAAAAATGTAAGCGATTCCTTTTAGGGAGTCAGATTACTTTCCTTATTTAAAAAACGGCAGTATATTGATTTTAAGAGCAAAATATTGCGCAAAATTAAGGAGGCATTTTACTATGACAAGTTATGAACCACGAAATCCCCAAAAAGATGAACTACTTTCCCCCGACAATAGTGTTTTTGTTTTAATTGACTACCAACCAACTCAAGTCAACTCGATTAATTCGATGAACCGCCATGAACTGGTTGAAAGTATTACAAATTTAACTGCTTTAATGCGTGCTTACCATGTTCCCACGATTGTATCAACAGTTAATGTGGCAAATGGACGAAACAAAGATACTATTCCTCAGTTAAAAGAGCTGGTAAAAGATTTACCAAGTTATGATCGTACCTCTATCAATGCGTGGGAAGATCAGGAATTTAACGATGCAGTGAAGTCCACTGGCAAAAAGAAAATTATTATTGCAGCCTTATGGACAGAAGCCTGCCTAACCTTTCCTACTTTGGATGCATTAAAAGAAGGCTATGAGGTTTATCCTGTTGTTGATGCTGTTGGCGGCACGAGTAAAATCGCACACGAAATGGCACTTCACCGTGTTGAACAAGCGGGTGCTAAAATGACCACCTTTGCCCAATTAGCTTGTGAATTCCAGCGGGATTGGAATCGAACGGATACAGTAGCAAAATTTGTAAAGGCAATGCAAGACAAAGGGATTTTCTTGAAATTAGAATAAAAAATAGGAGATGTTTGTATGTTAGACATTCAAGGCTCTTTAAAAAATTTAGCTTGGACAGTAGAGCATCACTTTTTGCATATTAAAAATCAACATGAATTTATGCGGGCTTGGGCGGTCCAATTTGAACTCGCCTATACTGATTTTCGTGTAACTCAAATGGCATTGCAACTTGCTGGCAATCAGATGGATTTGCTAAAAGATTTTACAACTCAGTACGATGCAGTTTATCAATACGAAATGGCATTTGCTAGTAATGGTTTAGCTGGATTCAATGAAAAATTTGGGGATCAATTGCCCCAATACGAGCAAGCACAACAGGCATTACGAAAAACAATTGACCAAATTTTATCACTACAACCTGATGATCCCAACAATCTGATTTAGGAGTGATCACGATGAAAATTACTCAAGATATCGTTTATGATAGCGGCAATGATTTAAAACTAGATACCTATACACCAGATACAAAACCAAAAGCAACCTTATTATTAATCCATGGTGGAGGTTGGTTTCGCGGGGATAAAGAAAAAGAAAGTTTTCTAGCTGAAAAATTTGTCAATGAAGGTTTCTTTGTCGTCGCTCCCAATTATCGCCTTGCTCCTGCTGATCTTTATCCTAGTGCTCTGACGGACGTTTTCAATGCATACGCTTGGACGAAAAAAAATACTTTGGCTGCTAATACGCCAATTTTTGCCTTGGGTGCTTCTGCCGGTGGCAATTTAGCTGTTGAACTAGCTTTGCAAAAAGGCATTCCTACTGCATCATGGTCAGGAATTATCGATATGTATGATTGGGTGACACAACATCCTGAAGTAAAAGCAGTAATGAATAAAGAGCAACATTTTGATGCCCATGAAAGTCGCGAAATTGATCAAGATGGCAACAATGATCAATTTTATAAATGGTTTATTTTAAATTATGTACGTAATGATTTAAACCTATTAAAATCAGCTACTCCGCTGACCCGCGTCAGTTCAAAAAGTGGCCCTGTATTTTTAGCGAATTCATTACATGAATTAGTTCCAATTAGCGGTGTCTTAAAGTTACAGCAGGCACTTGCTGATGTTGACGTTCCCAGTGATGTAAAACTAATCGCAGGAACAGTCCACGGTGAAGGTTATTGGGAATTGGCGTTGCCTCAAACATTAGCGTTCTTTTCTTCCTATTTAGCCAACTAAAATTTAAAAAACAACATTTCATTTTGACCGCCTCGAATGATTTCTTCATTCAAAGGCGGTTTTTTCTTTTAATTAATAAATTGCGATATCCTTTTAGTTTACATATTATTATGATAGTGAACTTCTTTTTATAAATCCGCTCCATTAAATTTTCAGTTAATTTCATTTTTGGTAAAGTAACAAATTTATAGTCTGACAAGTAATAAAAGCAGCTAAACAATAAATAAATCCAGAGGCCATCTAATTAGTGGTAATAAAAAAGTGTACTTTCTCATTAAGAAAGTACACTTTTTAAGCTATTTATTATAAATTTTGGGTCCTTTGCGCATATTCTTGCGATCGTTTTTGGGGGCTTGCATTTCTTTTACGCGTCCGCCACCTTGTTTTTTCTTAATTAACTCTAGCATTTTTTCTTTTGTATTCATTTTTTCTCCTTGATTAGCTCAACCTGCTACTAAATTACCTACTATAGTTTTACTACTTGCTGTCTATCCACTCAGCGCCTACTGATTATACAAGAAGCTTCTCTTGAAAGCAAATTGGAGGGTATTTTCAAAAGTAATCACTAAAATAAATCTTATCTTTATTCCTCCCTTGTAAAAGCCCCGACATTACTGTAAAGTCTTTAAAAAGACTTCCTATCGTTTTAAATCAATCAGTAATTCGCAAGGAAAATTTCAACTTGTAATTCTTCTTTGTGCTATCATAAACTGCGGGAGTGAGAATAATGAAAAAAATATTACTGTTTTTGCTATTATGCACTAATTTCTTTTTAGCCAGCTGCCAAGAAAATGAAAAATTCGCAAAAAGTTTCTCGACTAATGATATCTTTTGGATAGCTACAGACATTCACTTTATTGCCCCGTCGCTGCACGATGACGGAAAAGAATTTCAGTTTATCAAAAAAACAGCGGCAGGAAAAGATTTGGATTATCAAGTAGCATCATTAAGCGCATTTGTCGCAAAAGCAAAAAAAGAACGGCCTGCAGCCATTATATTAACAGGTGACTTAACCTTAAACGGTGAAAGGCAAAGTGCCAAAGAAATGGCACAAATTTTTTCTCCATTAAAAGCTATTGATATTCCCGTTTTGGCCATCCCGGGTAATCATGATATTTATGACGGTTGGGCTAGAAAGTATCAAGAAGATAAAAAAGAGCGAATCGATCAAGTTTCACCGGCAGACTTTAAACAGTTTTTTCCTGATGGGTATAAAATGGCTTTTGATACGGATTCTGCTTCATTAAGTTATGCGGTAAATATTAACAAAACGTATGATTTCATTTTTTTAGACACAAATGAATATCCGATTCAGAATAGTCGTGCCCAACCACATACTGGTGGACAAGTAAAAGAAGCTACGCTCACTTGGCTTGAAGACAGGTTAAAAACCACCGAAAACAATCAGAAAATTCCCATTGTTTTTATGCATCACAATTTGTTTAAACATAACCCTCTTATTTATAAAGGATATGTTCTATCAAATGATAAGATTGTAAAAAAACTTTTTGCTAAATATCACGTTCCCATCGTGTTTTCTGGTCATATTCATGCTCAAGACATCATGAAAGATCCAACAGGAGAAACATCAATCATAGAAGTTGTTACGAGTTCCTTTGCAATTGCAGATCATAGTTATGGTGAATTACAACTCCAAGCTAATCAAATTATTTATAAGCGTAAACAAGTTGATGTCGAAACATGGGCAAAAGAAAATAAAAAAACTGATCAAAATTTGCGTCATCACAATACCTATTTAAAGAATCTTTTTATAAAAGATGGTGAAAGACTAGCTTATCAACAACTATTGGAACAAAATGTTAGAGATGAAGAAATTTTAGACCCTGTCGCAAAGTTAGTGGCAAAAGTTAATTATAACTATTTTACTGGTAATGATAATTATTCTTCAAACCAAATAGCAGCTATAAAAGACTCCGAAGCTTATGATAACTTAAAAAAATATTCTCCTTTTTTACAACAATATCTTGACTATAGTCTACAAGACGATAATTTATCAGATCAAAAAATAGTCGTCCAGCCATTAAAATAGTGATACTAAAAAACTTTAGAAAAACAAATTATTAATCGTTTTTCTAAAGTTTTTTATTACGCATTCTTTTTTCAAAATTAATATGAAATCCGCTACCTTAGCTATTATTTTTTATTCGGCTTCTTTAATGTCGTTAGCTATTTTTGAAATTTCGATTTCTTTTTCTAAATACTCCGGATTTTCGGTAGGAAAATGTTGTCTAAATTCCGCTAATTCCATTAGTTCTACTTTTCCTTTAGCTATTGTAAAATCTAGTACATGTCCACCAAATTTATGGTCATCACTAATAAAATGTAGATGAAAACCCGCGGCAGCAGCCCCGTGAAATAATTCGGGCGTGAAAAACCCCACAATCGTCCCAGTTATGTCAGTTGCTTCAAACTCAGGTTGATTGCGCGCTATTTCTACAAAGCGCGGATATGGCTTCACTTGTTTGGGAGCTACGCGTACATGCATATGTGTAAATGTCCCATGAATTTTAATCGCAGCAAATAAATTATGACTAATTTTTTGCAAAATTTCTGTTTTCAGAGCATCATCATCACTGGCAGTAACAAAAAAATTACGGTCCGATTCAAATTGCGTAACTGCTGCATACGGCGTTAATTCTGCTCCTGTTAATCGATTAATTTTTCCTGTTTCATCAGCATGATAAATTGTACCGTCTAAAAAAATAACTTCGCCATTGGATCCTTCTAATGTTCCCAACCCAAAATCGCCATACTTAGACAGTGTACCAATTTTTTCAGTGCCGTCCATTAAATCTTGCATTAGACCACCTAAGGTTCCATGTTGATAAAGGTAACTTGTCGTTTTCACAGTCATATTAAATCCTCTCCTATTTTGACTTTAGAAAAACATAGAATTCGTTTATGAATACATAAACCACGTAAATATCTAAAATTTAATAAAATTGATTGGGTAAAATTGTCTTGCCTAATTCTTTGTTATCTGCGTAATCAACGGGGATATCAATTATTACCGGACCATCGGTAGCCAAGCCTTCTTCAATTGCTTTTTCTAACTCTGATTTTGAAGTAGCTCTTAAGCCTTTGGCACCAAAAGCCTCAGCATATTTCACAAAATCAACAGAACCAAAATGCACACCTGATGAACGATCATATTTCATTTCTTCTTGGAATTCCACCATATTGTAACTTCCATCGTTCCAAATAAGATGGATAATTTTTTGTTTTAAGCGTACTGCTGTTTCTAATTCTTGGGCAGAAAATAAAAAGCCACCATCTCCTGAAATGGAGAAAATTTGCGTATTTGGACGTACCAACGCAGCTGAAATCGCCCATGGAAGAGCAACACCTAATGTTTGCATCCCATTACTAAACAATAAATGTCTTGGTTCATAACTACGGAAATGACGAGCCATCCAAATATAATGGCTACCTACGTCCACAGTAACCGTCATTTCATCTGAAACACTTTTTTGTAAAGTATCAATAATTTCCAAAGGATGAACCTTTCCTTGCTTGATTGGATATTCTTGCGTGTTATGGCTCAATTTTGCTTGTAAAGTCGCTAGGTAATGGTTAGCATCTGTTGATAAATGATAATTTTCAATGGCTTCACTTAACTTTTCAATTGTTTTTTCAATATTACCAATTAGTTCTACTTCTGGTTGCATATATTGATCAATTTCCATTGGTACTTCATCGATGACAACAATGCGCGCATCTTTTTCTGCGTTCCAGTTTCTAGCTTCATACTCAATTGGATCATATCCCACTGCTACTACTAAATCACTACGTTTTAACAACATGTCTCCAGGTTGATTGCGGAATAATCCCACACGGCCAAAAAAGTGATCTTCTAATTTTCTAGAAATAATACCCGCACCTTGAAAAGTTTCCACAACAGGAATGCCGGTTTTTTCAACCAATAATCGAATCGCTGCTGTTTCTTTTTTACCAGAAGCTCGCATGCCTACTAATAGAGTGGGTAATTTTGCTTCCTTGATACGTTTTACTAATTCATTAATATCTGTATCAGACGCAGCCCCTAGTTTTGGCGTTGCCAAAGGTTTGATCGCTTCTCCGTTAACTTTTCCATCAGTGACATCTTGCGGGATCGATAAAAAACTTGCCCCTTTTTTAGCTGTTTTTGCGATGCGATAAGCATTGGCAATATTTTCTGAAAGAGTATTTGGATCTTGTATTTCAGAACTATATTTAGTAATTGGTGCAAATAATGCTGCATTATTCATACTTTGGTGGGTTAATTTTGATAAATCTGAACGTTTTACTTGACCGGCTAAGGCTAAAACCGGATCACCTTCAGCTGTCGCTGTTACTAATCCTGTAGCTAAATTACTTGCCCCGGGACCACTAGTAGCAATAACTACACCCGGCTCCCCTGTTAAACGACCAATTGCTTGGGCCATAAACGCTGCATTTTGTTCATGACGAGCAAGAATTAATTTAGGCCCGTGATCGGCTAATGTATCAAAAACACCATCAATTTTGGCACCTGGAATACCAAAAATGAATGGTACGTTATGATTTTCTAAACTATTAACAATAATTTCTGCACCTTTTTTACTCACTGTGTTACATCTCCTTAAAAATCTGTATCACTAACAAAAGTTAATATACCACTCATTTCTTTATTTATCAAAGATGATACACTTATTTTATCTGTTTTGCAGAAAAATATTTTTACATTCTTTTAATTGAAAACTATGGACTTTAAACTGTGCTTAGTTAGTATCGGTTCAAGTTAAACTAAAAATAAGAGTAAAAGCTTGTAATCAGGCTTTTACTCTTATTTTTAGTTTAGAGAATTCGTCCGTATTTTTAAGTCACAACACTTAGGCTAACTCAAAATTATTACCTGCCCAATGATTAATGGGGCCAAATTTGTGGCCAACAATTAATTCAGCTGCAATAGCATGATTAACAAATTCTTTGGCAATTTTCACAGCGGTTAAAACATCGTTGCCTTTTGCCAATTCGGCTGCAATACAGGCTGATAGCGAATCACCAGTACCATTAATTCGATTGGTTTTGTGATAAGGCGCCTTTAACCAGTGGCTTTCACCTGTTTCTAATAGTAAATAATCCACAACTTCTTCTTGTTTTTCATCATGATGGCCACCTTTTATGACGACGTTTTTAGCACCCATTTTTTGTAAAACAGCTGCAGCTGCAACAAAATCTTGTTCTTGTCTTAAAGCGATTCCGGTTAGTTTTTCCGCCTCATAGAAATTTGGTGTCAAAACTGTCGCCAAAGGAAGCAACTCTTCTTTCAAAGTTTTTAGTGCATCTTCTTCAATTAACATGTTGCCATGTTTCGTTACAATTACCGGATCCACGACTAACGGACCAAAATCATATAAACGATAATTTTTAGCAACAGTTTTGATTAATTCAGAATTGGCTAACATTCCCGTTTTACTTGCCCGAATTTTGTAATCAGCAGCCAATAATTCAAATTCTTTATCAATAAATGTTGAAGGCAATGTGACACTAGCTTCAATACCATAGGAATTGCCTGCCACACAAGCAGTCATAACAGAAGCACCATACACCTTTCTAGCAAAAAATGTATGTAAATCTGCCTGCATACCAGCAGATCCATCACTATCAGAGCCTGCGATTGTTAAAGCTTGTGGGTATTGTTCCATTTTTCATATCTCCTTTTTATCTCAGTAACAAATTTATTCTCAAAACATTAAAGCGATCTTCACTACTTAATTTTAATCCTTCTGAAACACAAGTTTAAGCAATGAAACGTATCTTATCGTTTTAATCATAAGAGTAATTTCTTATGTACTTGTTTAATAAATCATAACGATCCATTCTCCACATGATTAAAACTTATTCTTCGTGCTGGTAATCTTGCCACCAATTTTCTTTTTGGTATTCTAAAGGATAAAGCGATCCATCAGCCATTACTTGAAATACGCGTTTTTCTTTTGCGGCAATACCATCCGGGCCTTTAACAAAAGGGGGTACCAGATAAAACGTTATTTTTCCATCATTAGCTCCTGCTTTTGCACCGTAAACGTGAACCAGATAGTAGTTGTCGACTTTTTTAGGTAAATCGGATTGTCTAATTTCATAACTACCATGTGAAGTAATCCCATTCCAATAGCCGTTTTGAACAATTGCCGGAAAAACTGTGGTTTGATTGTTGAAATAATCTTCTGGTCTGTAGCTACCCAAGGTAAAATTTGACTCGGCAATGGTTTGATTGAATTGATCGTTAGAAAATTGACCAGCAAAGATAGATAAATTACCCTTTAAAATCTCCTCATATTGGGCATCAACTTGAGGCGCTTGTTTCGTCAACTTCATTTCGTGATTAACATTGCCATCTCCCATCGTAATAAAAATATTTTCTTCATTACGGTATCGAATTGAGATCTCAAAATTTTCACTGCCATCTGATTTTTTTAACATACTATCAGACTGCATTCCACTATCTGTTTCTTGCCAATTTGTCGTAAACGTACCACTTACATTTCCTTCTGAGGTTGGATAGAAAATTTCCCATTCATTTTGCCTTAAATTGCGAATTTGAGCTTCTTCTCCTGTTTCAGTATAAAAAATGCCAGCGAGTGCAATTGACACATTTTTTTCACTTGAACTTACTGTAGTAGTTGAAACATCGGTAGATTTAGCAGTAGTAGTTTCTTTAGTCGTTGAATCGGTTTTAGCAACTGATTCTGATGCTGATGTTGATGTTGTCATTGTTGTTTCATTTGTTGTGGTTTTGGTACTACAGGCTGTCAGTGTAGCTAATAAAGCTAAAAGATAGGAAAAGCGACCTAGTTTCATTTTTTTCACTCCCTTTAAGATCCGCATCAAAATATCGACCAAATTCTTCAAAAATTTTATTTCAGCCCTTATGAATAATATGCGCCTTAGTCATGCTACTAGTATTATTATTATACCATTCTTGTTAGTTTTCTTGCCTTTTTAGCCTTTTTGTAAAAATTAACTGCATAACCGTTAATTAAATTAATTTGATTAATCTCACCTTGCCCGTTCCTTTTTGTTTTACTGCAAAAAAATAAAGACGTCCCTTTTTAAGACGTCTTTATCTTCAGTTTAGTTAAATATCAAACTTTTTTATTCAATTAGGCTGGTTCAGCCAATCGGCTAAACCTAAAAATAAATCATTAATCTTTTGTTAATAGGCCGACTGCTTCAATATGTGCCGAGCCACAAACCTGAATGTCTAGGGCTTTCCGAGAGTTTCCGCTCTGTTCGGGAACAGTTCAACTAGGTGCGGTTTAGCAACGACCCGGTCACCTGAATGCCTGCTCATCCCCATGTTTTACACTGTCAATTCATTCATGATAGTTTCAACAATATCAACGGATTCTTCAAAGGTTATTTCCTGTGCATATTTGAATGACCTTTGATACTTCATCCATAGTTGCTTCTGATAGTCCGAGGACCTAATTTCTGCCACTTGCCCCTGCCACTTTTGCAATTCTTCCATCGCTTCCCGCTTAACGACAGTATTTTTCAGTGCCTCTTTCAAGACTTCCAGATTCACCTCGTCTTTTCGTAACTTCCAAAGAGTGAATAGGTCATAACGGTCACGAGGTCTTGAAGAAGCTCCTCCACGGCTAATCACTGCTTCAAGCTTTTCACCAAGCACTGTTTCCAGGTTGTATGAAAGAATCTTAATCTCGTCATCTGAAAAGAGTGACTTCACGGAATAACGAATCTCACGAGGCGTAATCTTATCTCCCGTAGTCACGTCTATAAATACTACCTCTCGCAGCGTATCAAAGGATGCATTAATTTTTACTTCAAATCCACCATACTGATCTTTCTTTCGAATAGGTGAAAGTGAATCAAATTCAAACTGGAATCCTTCCTCGCCCTCTTGATTTAGCACTTCGGTAAAAATCGTTCCTAAGTTTTCTGGCGACAACTTTTCACCTTTCAAAGTCATATCAAGATCCATGGTTGTTCTTTTATCAAGACCAATGATGTGACTGATTAGATAACCACCTTTAACGATGAACCTATCTTTATATTTGCTCTTCGAAATTAATCGAAGCACTTGCTCAATCAGATAATTTTGCTGAACTTGTTGTGCAGGTATCTCTTTTCCTTTGCAATATTTTTGATTTTTGCCTTGAAACTATTTGCGTTTGCATACTTCATTCCAACACCTCCAAATATGACTGAACTTTTTTCTCTACTTTGAATAACTTAGCGTACTTAAACAGCTTGGAAAAGTTGATCCTCCCTTGGGCTGCATACATCTTAAATGCCGGGGCTATAATCTGAACATCCATTTTATAAACTCCCCGCAGGCTCTCAGTCAAAGTTCTTTCAACATCATAAACACGAACCATCTGCCCTCCAGGTGTTTTCACTTTTACTATTCCCTCATCATAGTGTGAGCGAAGAATTATTGGCTTAATCCCTGCTTCCTTAATCAGCTTGGTATTAGTACCATAAGGAAAGCTCATCACTGGCTCAAATGGAACTGTCAGTGATAAGCCATGTAACCAAAGTGCTGTTTCAAGCGAATATACACCCTTGGGATAGCGATACTGCAGTGTATACAGCTCGTCAACATAGGTATCAGGCTTTCGATAAATACCTCTTTCATCTTTTTCAAGCTCCCCTGAATCGAGCTTTTTTCGAATAACTGAGTAAGGAACACCCGATTCCCTTACTTGGTTAAACGTTATAAAGCCTTGACTTATATCGAGCATATTTTCTTTTGTTGACATGAGAGCATCTCCTTCCCTATAATTTAAAGCTAACATCACCTTTATATGTTAGCACGTATTTGTGAAAATTTCAAGCTAACATTTCGGTTGTTTGTTAGCATATTGTTTTTGGTATTTGCTTTCATGCCCCTATTCATCATTAAACAGGGCAGAAAAAAAATGGCTGTTTTCTAAAAGATTGTTGCTATTGATTAAAAAGATGTAGTTTTGAGAATTTTCCGTTAAAATTCAAGTATAATAGTATTAAAGATATAGAAATGGAGGTTGAATACTTTTGAATATTAAGACATTTATTTTCGGTTTTATCGTTGTCTATATATTGATTTGCCTTCCTACAATGTTAGGGATTGGGTATGTTATTGATTGGGTTCCAGAAGCAACCCTACTACAAAAATTTAAGGGATATGTGGTTGAAGGACTTACAAGTAACTATCTTATCAAAATGGTAATTTCAGCAATTGTCGGTGTCATCTTTAGTCTGTTCATATCTAAACGCAAAGCAAATAAAAGCATATGAATTCGACCTCTTATTATGGGGTCTTTTCTTATGCACACCTTAGCATTTCGACTGTTGTGTAATTAGATTTTTGACAGGCTGAAATAAGCATTTGTTCGACACGTTTATCAAATGCTATATTTTTTCCTAATTCAAGCCAACGGAACCAGTATAGATAATTGTCTAAATAACAAGTTCCTACATCTTTAAAGCGTTCCATCCAACCTTTTAAACGATTATGAAAATTATTTACGTGTTGAATATGATAAATGCCCTTTTTCACACGTTGTTTTAGTCGTTCATTTACTGTTTCGTGTTGCAAACCTTTAATTCTTGCAAATTTCTTGTAATTAGTTGCGGTATCAGTACATAGCAAAGCAGAAGGGTGAATATACCCTCCTATTACATTATCAATTTCCTCGGCTCTTACACGCCCTGTTCCTGCTTTTCGAGCAATGATATTACCATTACGGTCTTGTGCCACTACAACAGCAATTTTAAGATTGGAAATCCCTCTTTTATCATCTTTTTCTCCACGCTTTTTAGGTTTTCTATGGCTAATATGACGTTTACCTTTTAATGATTCACGGAAGAAAGTTTCATCGCTCTCAACAATACCTTGTAATTGGTTAAAACCTTGACTACCTAATGCGTACAAGATTTTGTGTCGCCAATAAAATGCGGTAGAAATGTGTATTTGTAGTTTGTCTGCAATTTTAGGTAGTGTATATCCCTCGACCATAAGTTCAATATATTTAACCCATTTTTCAGGATAATGTGAGCCTGAGAATGGTGTATTTGTCATATCATTAAACGACTTCCCACAATCTTTGCATAGATAACGCTGGCGACTGCGATATTTGCCGTTTCGTTTAACATCTGTGCTGCCACAATGAACACAACCTAAACCCGAAGAAAATCGTGCTTCACGAAGACTTTTTAGAAGTTTATTGATTTTATCGGGTTCTTCTGGGAATAAATCTTGCTTCATCGCTTCAAATAATGCTAACTGTTCCGATTTACTTAATTCACTAAAATCTTCATAAACGTCTAACCACATACCTTTCTGCCTCCTTAAAGTCTATAAAATTAATATACCCAAGAAAGCAACAATTTATGCGAAAACAGCCAAAAAAATAGAAGACAAAGAAAAAAGTCCTGCCACTTCTCGCAGCAAGACTCTCTTCTTTCCCATCATTCAGTTTCCACCTCAATCTCCGCCCCAGACTTAAGTTTGACTACTAACTTAGTCCCTTGAACTTCAACTTCTTCAACAACTCGCCTGACAAGCTTTTCATCGTAATCCTTAAGCTCCGAATCTTGTTGTTCAATGAAATCAAGAAGTTCGTTCAGGCGCTTTTCCTCATTGCTCTTTGCAGAATCTTCAGTAATCAACGCCAGTTTCTTGTCCCTCAAAACATGGATTTCTTCTGCTACATCATCATAAGAAGCATTCCCCATAACTAACTTCATCAGTTTTTGCTGAAGTTCTTCCAGTCGTTCATCAATCTCATGAATCTCCTTAGCATTTCCACTACCAATCGCTATTTGGACATTTTTAGACAGTGCTTCCTTCCATCTATCTTTATCCGTAAATGATTCGTTGATTCCCTTCATAACCGCTTGATGCAAAATCGGTTCTTGAACAGTTGGCGAATTGGCGCAGGTCTTGCCTGTTTTATCTACACGACTGACACAACGCCAGACGATGGACTTCTTCCCTCGGTTGTTCCAATGAATGCGTCTATAGATTTCTCCGCACTCCGAACAAATCACTCGACCAGATAAAGCAAATTGACTGCTGTAGCCATTCCCCGCCACACGCCCACTTTGCTTCTTGTGAACCTTACTTCTTCTAGCCCTTTCCTCTTGAGCCATATTGAAGACCTCTTTTGAAAGAATAGCAGGGTGTGAATTTTCGACATAGTATTGAGGAACGATACCATTGTTCTTGACTCGTTTTTTGCTAAGAAAATCAACCGTGTAGGTCTTGGCAAGCAAGGCATCACCCATGTATTTTTCGTTTGTCAGCATCTTGGTCAAGGAACTTGGCCACCACTTGGTTTTACCCGCTCCTGTCAAAACACCATCCGCTTCTAAACCTTTCGCAATCTTACACTCGCTTGCTCCTTCGATGTATTCATAATAGATCCGTTTGATGATTTCGGCCTCTTCAGGGACAATCACAAGATTCCCTTCTTCATCCTTCGTGTAACCTAGAAATCTGTTGGTATTAATCATCATCTTGCCTTGCTGAAATCGATACTGCCAACCCATCTTGACGTTTTGGCTTAGTGATTGACTTTCTTGTTGGGCAAGAGAAGCCATGATGGTTAGTAGAACCTCTCCTTTAGAATCCATCGTATTGATATTTTCTTTTTCAAAGAATACCGGAATATGCTTGTCCTTTAGTTGTCTAATATACTTCAGACAGTCAAGTGTGTTGCGGGCAAAGCGTGAAATGGATTTCGTGATGACCATGTCAATTTTTCCATCCATGCAATCATCAATCAGCCGATTAAACTCTTCACGTTTCTTCGTGTTCGTTCCCGAAATACCATCATCAGCGTAAATCCCTGCCAAGTCCCACTCTGAATTCTTATTGATGAATGCAGTGTAATGCTCGACCTGTGCCTCATAGCTGGTGGCTTGTTCGTCTGTGTCGGTAGAAACACGACAGTAGGCCGCCACTCGAAGTTTGGGTTTTTCATCTGTGCCAATAATCCCCCTGCTCTTCTTCAAGGCAGGAATGACCGTAATTTTCATTTCATCCATTGGTAATCGCCTCCTTCGTTATCAAACTATACACATATGTCGCTTGACGAAATGGATCATCATATTTCTTTTCGTAGGCTTTCTTAAATCGGAAACCACCATCTATGGCTTCTTCTTTAATTTCAACTTTTCTGGTTCGGTTCTTGGCAATGATACTTTTCTCCCTGACCTCCTGAACCTTGTGAAACAGGCTCTCCTCGATAATTTGAGGGTAAAAATCATCGCCAACGTATTTTATATTTTTAAGCATCCGTGCAATCGTGGTATGGGTTCTTTCAATCCCTATCAATTTGGCAGTTGCCCTCATCGACATCCCTTCGGAAATAAGATAAAACAATTGCTTCACTTGTTCGGCTTCTTTCTGATGAATCACTGCTAGACCGTCTTTAAGTTCATAGCCATAAAGAATTGTTCGCATTTAACTCAACTCCTCTCGTAATACCAGTCCACACTTCAATTTGAAGTCTACTGCTTGCCTTGAAATCACCTCAATGGACTGTACATATCTGCTAAATGTTTCATCGTCAAATCCCTGTTCAAATTGTTTTGAAGAAACAAATTTCAGGAGTTCTTTGACCTCTTGCTCTTTGTCGTCATCCGCTAAGAGCGTCCGCATGGAAGCCTTCTCCTGCTTCAATCGGTACAAGTTTTGCTCGATGGTATTCTTTTCTTTGATGTAGAAAGCATTATCAATAAGAGCTTGCGTCCGAAAGAAATTCAGTTTATCCAGTTGTAGTAGTTTATTCTCTACCTCGTCTTGAAGGAACTCTGACTTGGCATAAATTCCCCCTTTGTCAACTTTTCTTAAGTCACTTAGTAGTGGTCTTAAAATCAAATCATGTCCAAAGTGAAGTTTGCCCAGCATCAGTGTGAATGCCTTCCTAATCTGTTCTTCTCGAATGAAAAGCATAGAACAAGCGTGTTTATCGTTTGTGTGGGTACTACACGCCCAAGCTACATAGGTATCGTCCGCATTCTTGTGGTGCACCCGTCTCTTGAACTTCTCCCCGCACTCGCCACAGAAAATCTTGCCTGAACAGGCATATCTATTCTGATAATTACTTTTCTTGTGACTTGCCTTTTCTATACCACGCCTACTAACAATTTCTTGTACCCGTTCAAAAGTCTCATGAGAAATAATTGGTTCATGATGATTTTCGACTATGTACATGTTTCGTTGCCCTTTGTTGGGACGCATTTTATAGTTGGCATCTGTGTAGGTCTTCCCAAAAATGGCATCCCCTGTGTAGTGCCGATTCTTCAATAGATATAGAACTGAGTTTTCTGCCCACTTGGAGCCGCGCCTAGGTTTTATCTCCATCTCATTCAACCGCTTAGCAAGAGTGAACACCCCCTTTCCAGCAATGACTTCCTTGAAAATCATCTGAACAATGGACGCTTCCGTTGCATTGACAACCATTCGACCATCAACATTTTCATAACCAAATGGCGGAGTCGAGATTTTGTATGTTCCGTTTTGAAACCGTTTCTCAACAGCCCATCTCTGATTTTCCGAAATTGAAAGGGATTCATTTTCTGCTAAGCTACTCAGGATGGAAAGCATCATCTCGCCATCCATGGTCTGCGTGTTGATGTTTTCCTTTTCAAAAATGATAAATACGCCAAGGTCTGAAAACTTTCTAACGACTTCCAAGCAATCCATTGTATTCCTGGCAAATCGGCTGATCGATTTAGTGAGGATTAAATCGACTTGATGTGCTTCACAATCTTTGATGAGGTCTTGGAGTCCAAGCCGCTTATCCTTACTTGTACCTGTGATACCTTCATCAAAATAAAGCCCAGAAAATGCCCACTCGGAGTTCTTTTGAATGAACTCTTCATAATGAGATTTCTGAACCTCCAAACTCACCAACTGTTCCTCATTACTTGTTGAAACACGAGCATAGGCAGCCACTCGAAGTTTGGGCTTCGATTCAGTTTTCCTTGGCTCAATTTTTGTTATCTTTTTCATGAACTCTCCCTCCTTTCGGCAGTCACATATTAGCTCTGAAACCTTTATATATCAACGATTACAAGCCATTATCTCGTATAGTTTCGGCTTAAATACACATTGATTGATTTTCGTTATTTCATCAAATTCACTAGTGGAAATGAGCTCGTTTTCAAGCAAATTCTTCAACGTGAGTTGAGCAAGTGAAAACTCAATTTCTCGATTCGCCTCTTCTTGATTCATGCCGTCAAAAATGGTTATTTGGTCAGTTGGTTCATTAATTGCTGTAATTGTTTTATCCATTAAAAAGCACCTCCTACTTACTAGCCACGGCAGGAGGTGAAATCGGACGTTTTCAATTAATCTTTTTGATAAAAATCACATTCGTATCCATCAGCATCTAGGATTAACCCTTCAGCCCAACTTGGTGGTCGTGACATGATTGTGTTTATTTCCTCTACTCTCACATCCCTAGGAGCTTCAACGATTACCTCGTCATGAACGTGACCAACAATGCGGTAATTTCGTAAATTCTGCATAGAAAAGCACAGAATGTCTCTGGCGATTCCTTGAATGATATTTTCAACAAACTTTGGACCATAGCTTTCTAGGCGTTCCCATTTCTTCGCTGTCCCAACTCCCTCGTACGTGACTGAATCCCCACCAAAACGGTTCTCACCAATTTGAGGTTTCACATAGGAAAGCTTTCTTCCTGATAGAAGAGTGATGAAAAGCATCCCACTCTTACAGCTAAAGGTGATGCCGTGAGTTTTAGTGATGGTTCGTTGCTTGATGCAATCCTTGACGGCCTTGTCGACATCCCACCAAAACTGTGTGATATGTGGATTAGCATTCCGCCAAGTTGTCACCAAGGGTTGAAGTTCATCTTCTGTCAGTCCCATATCCAAAGCACCCATAGCAGTTAATGCACCAACGGATCCACCATAACCAAGTGCTAATTCTGCAATCTTCCCTTTCTGGCGGAGATGACCATTTACACCGTGCTTTTCAACGGGTATACCGAACATCTGGCTTGCCGATGCAGAATAAATGTCGCCACCCTCACGAAAAACTTTCTCTCGCCAATGCTCCCCTGCAAGCCAAGCAATCACCCGTGCCTCAATGGCAGAAAAGTCAGAAACGATGAACTTCATCCCGTTTTGCGGTACAAAAGCTGTACGAATTAATTCAGACAGTACGTTCGGCAGGTTCTCGTAAAGCAGTGATAATGCCTCATAGTCCGCATTTCGTATTAATTTACGCGCCTCAGCCAAATCGGTCATGTGGTTTTGAGGGAGATTCTGGAGCTGAATTAATCTGCCCGCAAACCTACCTGTGCGATTAGCACCGTAAAATTGGAACATCCCATGTGCTCGTTTATCGTGACAGGCAGCACTCGTCATAGCTTGGTACTTCTTCACGGATGATTTAGCAAGTTGTTGTCTGAGTTCAAATACTTCAATCAGTTCCGTTGGTGAGGCCTTAATCAGCTCCTTTACGGATTTCTTATCGAGCGAATCTACTTCTAGTCCTTGTTCCCTCAACCAGTCACGAAGTTGAATGACAGAGTTTGGGTTCTCTAATCCTGTAATTTGTTGGAGCTTTGCCGTTATTTCTTCCTTTGAGCGTTTATCAAGGGCAATCGCCCTTTCTACCAAGTGCATATCAAGACCAATCCCTCGGTCATTGATTTCTTGGTCTTGATGGTACTCCGTCCAGACTTCATCACTCACAGGAAATTTGGATAGCTTTCCTTGGATTGCCATTTCGACATCCACGTCCCGAATGTTGTAGGTTTTGAATTGTTGCCACTTCAGGAGATCATCACTTGGAAGGTTCCGAATGCGACCACCATTCACCTTTGTAGGACTGCATGGCACGCAGAAGTATCGAATGAGGTTCTTCCCTTCTGACAACTTCTGCTTATCCAAGCCAAGAACAGAGCCGACACCTTCAAGCGATAATGGCAAACCAAGAGTTGCAGCCCAAATCATCGTGCATCGCCATGAGGACGGATTAAGATACTCGCCAAGTGGTAGACCAAGGAAGCGTGATAGGCAGACACGCTCAAAGCTTGCATTGAACGCCCACTTTTCGACCGATTCATCCGTTAACGTTTCTAGCACGTCTTTAGGTATCGTTTCCCCACTAGCCAAATCCACCACTTGAACTGGTTGACCATCAACTGAATAAGCAAAGAGCAAGACTTCGAAATCCTCACTTTCTGAGTAGCGGTAAACCCCTGACTTCTGCAAATTGACGCTAGAAAAGGTTTCAATATCAATGCTGAGTGTTTTCATTTTGTCCTCCATTCAAAAACGGGCGACAGGAGACAGCTCCCATCGCCCTTGGTTAAGTTGCTTATGCTAAGAAGTCATCGTCAGACAAGGTTTCAAAGTCATCTGCTGCAGATGTCTTGCCACCAAGTGGCTCACCATCACGGACGAATTGAATATTTCCGAGTCCTGCTGCTACGCCCTTATTCCCATTCGAGTTAAAGGCATAAAAGTTGATGGACACACGCCCATAGCAACCACTGTACACTTGTGAACGGTCAAGAATCGGTTGAACGGCTTGATCCACAATCTGTGGTGCGGTTGTTGAATTGGCATTGATGAAGTAGTGCCCTTTGTAAGCCTCGTCATCACGTTCGATGTCCCCATCACGCAATGGGAGCTTGATGGCTGCTTTGTTTGGCTTCTTCCCTCCAAACTTGGCTACTCCTTCTTCGATGGCTGCATCAATGGCTTTTTCGATTACCACGATGGTCTTGGTATCAGATTTAGGAATCAGTACTGACACGCTGTACTTTTCTATCCCACCATTGATTGAGACCGGCTCCCAACCATGAAAATATGAGAGACGAGTATTAGTCCCGGTGATTACTTTTGTCTTATTTACGTTTACCATATTAGTTTCCCTCCGTTAAATCGTTAAAGTCGTCATTTACATTTGTTACGTCAACCGCTTGTCTTTTGTCTGTGACAGGCACAAGCGTTAATTTTCCTTTTGGCTTTTCAATCAAGCCTCCTAGCAGCTCATCAAAGTGTTTCTTCCCAAGAGCTTTGGTCATTGCGGTGATTCCGAGCAACTTCTTCTCGAATGGGTCAAATCCGGCCTCGGTGACAGTCGTTGCGACTAATTCTACATCCGTGTATTTACGAGTAGAACGACCTTCAACCAGCTTGAAGTTTGACCAGTGTTTCCCACTCATCGCTTGTTGGAATGCATACTCCTTGATGTCGTTTACCCAAGAGACCAAGTCGTCTACTCGTTCAAGAATCGTTTCAATTTCAACATCTTCCAATAGCTCTGGAGGTTTGAACTCGTACTGAGCAAGCTCAAGATTGTGCTCCGCACGTTTGCGACAGACATTCTTTGCCGGGCAGAATTTGCACCATTTACCACATTTGAACTCACCTCCCCCATCATAGGCAGTCTTTGCACTAGGGGCTAGGACTTCTTCAGCCCATTTGATGAGTTCTTCTTTTGAAATGACGTGAGTGCTGATGTTTTCCCGCCTCGGTTGGAAGATGGTCATCTTGACTCGGTTTATGTCGTAGATTCCATCGAATAGTTCCAACGCACCTAAGGCATAGCACATCATTTGTGGATTGCCTTCTGCCTCGACTAACACTCCTAGACCGTACTTCATGTCAATAACTGAAAGTGTATCATCAGCAATAATCAAACAATCCCCTGTGCCAAATCCATCTGGTACGTACTTCGAAAAGTCCAGACGTTGTTCTACAATCACCACAGGGTCAGAGGTGGTCTGACGAGCTTTTGCCAACTCTCCCATAACGTACTGAGCATATGCATCTGTGGTTGCTTCCATCTCCTCATCGAAGTATTGAAGTTTAGGATAGGCTGGATTGTCGCCTAGTAGCTTATGGAGCTTATACTCGCATAGGCTGTGAGCATCAGTACCTTGGGCCGCGTAATCCGATGATTTATTTGGGAAGTTCTCCCCTAGCCTTGCGGAAGGTGGACAGTTAATCCATCTTGAACTAGACGAGGCTGAGAGCAGAGCATGTTGTGGTGGCATCACAGCACCTCCGCATCAAGCAAGAGTTCTCGGTAGTCTTCTTCCTTCACTTCACTCAGCTTGTTTGCCCCATAAGTTTTCAGCAGGTTACGAACTGCTTCAGTTTTACCTTCTTGTGATTTCTTGGCAAGCACGCCACGGACTTGTTCAAGCGTGATGGTTGGATTTTTGTGTTCCTCATATTCAGCATCCAAAGCAGCTTCATCTTGTGTTTCATCGCTCATCATGGCATCACAGAGTGTTTGGATGCTGTCCGACAAGGCACGCAAATCTTCAACCACATCAAGCAACAGTTTTGTTCGACTCATTTTGTTTCGCTCCTTCCTTAACCTCACTAATAGTGAGTTCCTCAACCGTATCCCCTGGCATCAAAATCAACGTTTGTTGTTTCTTCCCAAGAAACAATCGCAGAATGCGTTCTCGTATAGTGACTGACTTACAAGAAATGATTCCGTTTGATTTTTGATGTTTTGAGACACTGATTTTCAAATTGTGTTTCATAATCTATACTTCCTTTCCGAAGAGTTATCGTTTTGCCCCTTCTACTTACTAGCCACGGGAGAGGGCAAAATAGGACGTTTTTCAAAAAATATTTCTAGGAAAATCAAAAAAAGCCTGCAAGAATGAAATAAATCACTCTTGCAGGTATCTTTCGTTTGTTTATGAAATTAAGATGTAATCATCAGGCTCAGTCTTACCAGTGTTCTTCCCAACGGCACAATAGCCGATAGGGCAACGTGCCCAAACCCAATCATCTGCGATTGTGAGAGACTCTGACTTAGGCAATGTCCAAGTTGCTCCCTTGTTGTAAGTACCAACTACTTTACCACTTAGGGAGGGCTTGTTTCGGACATTCAATCCATTCACTTGAACTACAAGCTTTTTGGTTGCTTGGCTTGATGAACTACCTCCTGTTGGATAAAGGGATTTTCCTGATTCATCAAATACCTTGTAGCCCTTGTTTCGGTCAGCACACTTCTTGGCATTTGCTAGATCCTTGAATGCCCCGACCTGACTCTTGGCATCTGCCCACAATTTACGGACACGATAAAGACCAGTCGTTGGCTTGCTTGGCGTGGATGAACCGCCACCACTATTGATGGCATTTGCTTTATCCGCAATGTACTGGAGTTTACCTAAAAGCATTCCCGGACAAGACGTACTTGAAAAATAACTGTGTGGGAACAGGTTCTGGTTCACCACCAGTTTCCCTAGCCCATGGCGTTTGGCAATGTCTGCCACCAATTTCGCACAGGCATCAATCGTGGCTTGATTGATATTCCATGAAGGAGAACCCGTGGCATTGCAGTTTTCAATCCCGATACTTGAGATATTGGCATTCCAATTCCCCGCGTGCCATGCTGTATTGTTTTCATCGACATAGGCACGGATTTCTCCGTTCTTGCCAATACCGTAATGAGCTGATGCTTCACGGGTCTGCCAGATACTAGGCACAATGTCATAATTCGTTCCCGCCATGTGATGAATGACGATTTTGTTGACCTTCGCCCCACTACGCCCTGATGAGTAGTGAGGGAAAGACTGAAAACCATATTTGGTTGCTAATCTACTGATTCCCATTTGATTCATCCTCCTTACCATGTAATTGTTTGAGCGCCTCTTTCACCTTATCAGGTACAGGCAAGCCAATGCTGACTGCGTTCTCCAAGAGTGAAATCCCCTCGTTTGAGATGTAGAAGAAAATGACTGCATCACGCAGGACGTTTCCTGTTTTAAGTTGCAAATCAAGCATGTGACCAACGCCTACCAACAAGAAAATCAAAATCTTCTTTGTGATACCTTTTGCCCCAATTCGGCTTGAGACTTTCTTCTCATTGACAGCTCGCAAGATGCCCGTGATGTAATCGACAATCACAAAGGCTAGTAGGGTATAAAGCGAGGCATCAAAACCTCCCAAATACCACCCGACTAAACCACCTGTTGCTACAAATGCTCCTTGAATAATGTTCCATGTGTGTTTCATCATGTCATTCCTCCATTTCTGTATTGAAAAAGGTATCTAAGCGCTCGCCTAAACGCCTTTAACTTCTGTTTCCAATAATTCCAAGATGAGTTCTAAGGTCTCGGCATCTTTGCCTGAAACCTTGACCTCGCTATCTTCCAAGCCACCAATCAATAAAGGCAGCTTGTCATGAAGTTCCGCTACATCAATGACGGAATCCTCATTTAACAAATCTGCCTTTTCTTTATGATATTCAACTGCCGTTTCAGGTAGCAACGAAAAGTTCCCATTGTCTTGGACGAGATTCCCCTCCTCGTCTTTCTTCCCAAAACGTTGTAACAAATCAACCTCGTCCTTGTACAGCTCATCGATCTTTACTCGGATGAGTTTGACCAGTTTCGTTCGTACCCGACTGACTTTCGGTTGAAGTTCAAAACTCTCAAGAAAGGTTATCACGTCAACCAGTTCTGCGTTTCTAATCTTTAGCATTCTTCATCTTCTCCTTTATTTCACCTACCTGCACACAGAGGTCGTCTACCACCATCACAAGTATGTCGACCATATCAACATCGACCTGTGTGGGCTGTTCGATTTCCTCCTCATCAGGGACAACGGTGTTATCCGGCTTATCCAAAATCCAATCTTCCAAAATCTATCCCTCCTTACGCTGTCCACGTACTAATCGTTGGCATGGCAATCGCATTATAATAACCCGTGATTTTCCCCGTGCTATCAATCCCACTTGGGAAAGCGATAGTCTTGCCCGCCAACTTCAAACAAATCTCAAGCATGGCCTTCACATCAAACCACTTTCCGCCTGAACACAAATGAAGCATTGAGCCACCAAAGTAGATACCTGCTGTGCCACCACTTCTTACGAGATATGGGGTGACACCACTACCAAGGTTGATACTGGAAATCTTGAGATAATACCCCGTCCCATCACTGTACGAAACACCAAATGGATTCCCATTGAGGTTGATGGTGTCTGAAAAATGAAAACCCTTCTCTTTTCCATTTTCAAGCTTTCTTGCATACCAGATGAGCTTGGTGGTATAAGATGAGGCACTTGAGCTATCTTTATGTGCCCAAGTCATGTATTCCGTACCATATTCAAGGTCGAACACCAAACCTCGCCAATCGGTATGTCCACTAATATTGTTAGCACCTAGCCGGCCAACGGTTGTCCCATCACGTCTAATGGTCATTCCTTGTGAGTTTATTTCCGTTACAAGATTACTGCCAGAATAGTAGCCAATCGTTGTCCCAGTGATGCGGATAGAGCTACTTTCTGTAATCGCAGTAAGAATATTGGCTGCAAGCTTATCTGCTGTAATGGAACTTGCAGCTATGCGACTCGCAGACAATGTTCCTGTCGTAATCTTCCCTGCATCGAGACTAGCGATTTTAGCACTGGTAATTGCCGCATCCGCAATCTTCGCCGTGGTAATAGCTGCACTCCCAATCATAGCTGACGTAATAATCCCACTATCAATGGTCGTCTGGCCCGTGATGTGGACTTTGTTTCCGGCAATCAAGATGCTTTCAGGCGATAGGTTAATTTGATTAATCACATCCCCTTTTCCAACTCGAAGGTTGATGATGTCCTTTTGCATGAGGATTGCTGAATAGACAGTATTGGCTTTGGAGTAATCCGCCCTTGCTGTAGCTGAGAAAACATTCCCATCATAATCATCAGGTTTAGTCGTGGTGTTCACTCGCACCCTCATCTTGAGGGCATTGCTTGGAACGGTCACGGTACTTGATGAGCTTTGATAGGAAACTTGTACATAAGCTGACTCGTCCATCGGGTTCAGGGTAAATGGCGAAGTGGTCGCATTATAAATACCTACATAAGAACCGTTCTTGATCGAGAAGAAGGCAATATAAATCGCATCTGTTGGCATACCCGCAATCTGTGAATCGGATAATGTCCATTGGTGGATAGCGTTACTACTATTTGTAACCACATCAATCTGCTCCCACACACCACCGATATAAAGTAGAACGATATTGTCGGACGTGTCTTTTCGTCCATTCCAAGTGATGGTTTTCGGAAAAACTCGACCGCCTAAAGGTAATTTGTAAATTGCCAGATAGTCCTCAGCCGAGGCATATGGGTTTGATGTTACGGAGCCAGTGATAGACAAAGTCTCCAGATTTTTCGAATTGAGGTAATCCATGATCGTGGTGTTGTCATACGTTCCAACAGCCAACTTCTCGGTGTATTGCTTGGCGGCTGGCACGTAGGCCACATAGGGCAATGTGAATCCATAGAAGTGGTAATAAAACGTGACTGACGTCCCATCTCTTCGTTGGGAAATATACTTTTCACCTGGCTCCACATCAATGAATTCTGAGCGGATATAGTTCGTGGCAGATATTTCAGACCCATCACTCGTGCTAAGTGACCCTTGCTCCCAATTCTTCACTTTGAAGGGAATGCCGATTTCATCTTGAAGTTCTGAAACTTTCAAAAGCATAGTATCAGAAGTCTGATGAATCAATGTTTCGGCTGATGTCACTCTCCCTGTCAACGCATCAACGGAACTTTGACTTGCCTTTGATGCGATTTGCCCTGCTTGCACTGTCAGACTTGCTTCAGCACTGGAGATTCTGCCGGTTAAGCTATCCACCGAAGTTTGACTCGCTTTGGCAGCTATCTGACCTGCCTGAACGTTGAGTGTCGACTCGGCTGTCGTCATTCGTCCTTGAAGGTTGGTAATGTTTGTCGCAGCCAGTTCAATTTTTGTGGCATGCTGATTTACGGTAGTGGTTAGACTTTCAGTCGCAGACTTTGCCTCAAGAGCCGATACCAAGGATTGATTTAAACCTTGGTCAAGAACTGCTGTTGAGGTTGTAGTTGAGCTATCCGAGTAAGTCGTCACCACTCTCGTCCAGTAATACTTGCCACTCGACCAAGTGGGTATCGTATTTGACCACGATCCACCTGTCTGACTTGTATTTGACGTTGAGAGGTAAAACTGCTCTCTGACTGATGTAATCGTAGGCGCATTTTCCCCCGGAGTACCTGGACTACCTGTCGCACCGGTAGCTCCTGTATCGCCTTTATCCCCTTTTGCACCTTGCTTAGAAACCGAGTACGAAGTTGTCGCAGAGTTATCTTGAAGTGTAAAGACTGTTCTCGTCCACAGGTACTGAGTTGAAGAAACAGATGGTACGGTACTTTGCCAACCTGATGTTGGGGCGGTTGTCCCACTGGTTCCTACCGCATAAGTGACCACTGACGATTTCACCGATTTGTTAAAGGCTGAGTCAGCAACTTCATTGGCAGAATTTGCCGTTGCGTTGGCTTGATTTGCATTTTCCAAAGCATTCACTGCCTCATCAAAGGCATTATTGGCTTTTTCAATCGCCTCAGCTGTTTCCTCTTGGGCTTGAGCGACTGCTTGTTTTACCTCTTCTGCTGTCAGGTCATTGGCCAGTGCATACCACTGAGTTACCCCATCACGGCTTTCATAAACCCACATCTCAAGCTTGTCGCCATTTTCTTTGTACCAAACGTCACCTAATTTGGGATTGGCTGGCGTATCTGGACCATAAAAGTTGGTGTTCTTACCATTGGCAGCAGTCAAAGCATAGTTGGCATCATCTTTGGCTTGCTCCACTTTGGTATCGACTTTCTTGATGTCCTTTGCCACATCGGTGAACTTCGGCATCACGTTTCCAAGCGTGATAGAAATGAAAGCTTTCAAAAGTGGATCATATTTGTACTCAACCATTCGAGCGGTCACGCTAAAGCCGTCCTCAGCATGAATGACAGAAACGGTATCGCCAAGGTTGATAGTTTCAAGACTTGAGAATTCCTTGTATTCCTCTGTTCGCTCAAGTGGTGCAAATTCCACATCATAGGTCGCAGTCGGTTTATCAATATGAGATACCGTAAATTCAAGTGCTGCAAGTCGCCTGAGTTCGGCATAAGCCAATTCCTTGGTCGCAAACTCGCCTTCTTCATCACCAACTTTAACGTTGTCATACTTGATGACCTTGATTTTCGGTGTGACATAAGTATTAATTAAAGGACTATCGATATATTTTTCAGGTAAGAACAAACCATCATAGCCCTCTGGCATAATGCGAGTAACAATAGACGAATAGTCTAAATCCGACTTGTAGCCTGTCAGATTCTTCTTGTCTCGAATCTGCACACCATTGTCACTGCCTCGGTGGGCAAGCATGGAAATCGAGAAATTATCCCTTACAATCTCACCACCGAACCGTGATTGATAGCCATTCTCCAAGTCTCCATCAAGCAATACCTCAACTGGGTTTAATCGTACCAAGCGGACATTATTGACCGCACTGATATTTGACGTCCCAGTGAACGAATGGGGAACTGCCGTAGCTCCAAGTATCTGTGTCAGTGCTCCGCTACCGGTCTTGTTTACGATATAGGTGTCTTCAATGAGATTCTTTGCCAAATCATAAAAGATATGATGCGCCACGATGTGCAAAAGACCACCAATGGAATCATCACGTTCAACAATTCGAAAGAGTTGGTCTTGAAGTTCAGGTACGGGACATTTCACAATCATCTCTGGTCGAAGTTTATCGCTTGCCTTAGCATGAATGGGATAGTCAAATTCCAAAGAAAAAAGCCCATTGAGTTGTTCGAAAACAACTGGGCTTACAACAACACCATCAAGGACAGCGAGACCATTATGATTGAAGTTTGATTCAGTTTTCTCATATAAAATCATCATAAGTATCGCCACCTCGGTTCAATTTCTACTTTGGTGATACCTGTTCCTAGCGTGACCGTATTAGACCCAACACGAAACTCAGGAAAATCACCTGTCATCAGATTATTTGTTGCCACCTCCCCATAAAAACATTCCTTCAACTCACTATCAATCACCAGATACTCTGTCTGCAAGTTAAGGACGATTGGCTTGCCATTAATGGTTAACGTTCTCGTACCACTGCCATAGACCTTGATTCGTGGCAGCGAAAAGACGTTACCGCTATTTGTCACCGTTCCTGATGAGGTTCGGTTGATGAGCGGAACACCTACCTTATAACGAAATGGCGAGCAGGTAATTTCAAGTTCAAACTCCCACATGGTGGACAGCACTTGAGTTAACCCACTCGCCTGAACGGTTTTCATTTTATAAAAGACAGTCGGATCATTTGAAAAGCTAATGGTCTTGGCGTTTAGGATTTGTGGAGAGATGGTTCGCCATACCGTCCACACGTCCTTTGCCCAGATAACAGCTTTCAGGTTAAACGTCATGTCTTTCCAACCTTTGAGCAAGGTCAAATCGCCTTCTCGTCCATCCACCTCAATGTTTTCAATCACACGCTCCGTTATTGGAATCACAGGAACTTGCGTGATGCGAAGTCCTAGGTCAGTCCGTGAGTTGATTGTTCCATCTAAAATAAACGCATTCAAGCTACCACCTCCTTTTGGGCATAAAAAAAGACCGCAAAGCGATCTTTGGTTATTATTATGAAGCACATTTAAACATACTTCTTCAAATCATGATGCTTATTAGCAAGCTTTTTACGATATTCGTTTGTAGCTAGAATCAAGCCTCTAACATTTTCTCTTTCGTCATTGGCAAGTTGTTTTTCAAATTTGATTGATTCTTTAAACAGTCGTTCCAACTCATGACCTAGCTTATTCTGATTGGCAACGTGGAACACACCTCCACCTACAATAACGATAGGCGCAGCCACTACAGCAGCAATACTTGCGATTCCTCCAACTGCTCCAGCAACGCCAAATCCAGCAAGCGCCGCCATAATCTCCGCGCCGCTCATTCCGGCAAACACGGCAAACACAACCCCTACTCCAACAGCACCAGCACCCAAACCGCTAATTGCTCCTGCTAATTCCGGTGGGAAACCTTCTGAAAACGTGATTTTATCACGATTTTCTGTCAGAAATGCCTCCTCTGATACAAGCAACTTAAATTCATCAACTTCTTTTTTGTCAATTGGAGTAATATGCCCCATGACATCATCAATAATATTCCCCATAATAACTCTCCGTTTCCTATTTCGTGTATTTAAATTATACATCAAAATAGAAAACGGCGCTTTTACTCCTTAATTAGTAAGCATAATTTCTACGTTTCAAAACAGCTAAGCTTTTATCAATTTCAGGAGCCAAACGACCAACAAGCGTTCCATCATCAAGGGTAATCTTGATGTCCATAGCTTTAAGCAAGGCTGGAAACATTTCACTCGTGATATTAGTCAATGCATCCACCTTCGCTCCTAAATCAAGCATGGAGAAGGTGCTGTCGATTGCTGTATGAATGCCCGTATCAATATCGAAGTTTGGCATATCAAGTTTCGTTGGAATAGCATCTTGCATGGTTTTCGCCACCCCAGTCATTTCCTTATCGAAACCAACGCCAATCCCTAGCGCCATGTTCTTCCCGATTTCATCTCGGAACAAAGTTGATGGTGAGTGGATACCGAAGAAATCCTTGATACTGTCTACCACGCCACCGAAGAACCCTGAGATTTTACTTCTAAGCCACCCCGCTGCATCCGCAATACCATTCCACAAACCTTTAATGAGGTTGAGACCGATATTACCCATTGTCGAAATGTACTCCCCAAAAGCATTCGCGAGTCCTGTGATAATTTGAGGAACTGCCTTCACAACAGCTGAGATAATGGCTGGCAAGTTCTGAACCAACGCTACTAACAGTTGCACTCCGGCAAGGATAATCTTGTCGATATTCCCAACCAAGGTGCCTGTAATGGCATTGATAATCTGAGGCAGTGCGTTCGCAATGGTCGTGATGATTTGTGGTAAAGCACCAATCAAAGCGATCAGGAGTTGAATACCTGCATCAATTAGCTGAGGAATTGCCCCAATCACCGCATTCAAAATGTTTTGAATAATCACCGGAATGGCAGCCACAATCGCATTGATGATATCAGGTAATGCCGATACCAACGAGGTCAATAGTTGAATACCTGTCTGGATGATTATTGGAATTGAGCTAATAATGAAGTTCACGATACCTGTAATAATTTGTGGCAAGGCGCCAATTAAAATCGGTAAAGCCGTAATCAACCCTTGAGCCAGTCCCATGATTAATTGCAGGGCGGCATCAAGGAGCAACGGCAAGTTCTCAATCAAACCATTCACGATAGTGATAATCGCTTGAATGGTAATCGGAATCAGTTCAGGCAAGGCTTCTCCGATACCTTGAATGAGTGTCGTTACTAACTGAAAGGCGGCATTGATGAGGAGCGGCAAATTCTCAATCAAAGTCTGCACAATCGTTAAGACGGCTTGAACCACCACGGGAATCAAAGTCGGTAATAAGCCTAAAATCGTCTGCAAAACTTGTGAGAACAAGGAAGTCACTGCCTCAAGTAAAGTTGGCAATAAGAGCCCAATCGCTCCAATGACCGCATCAATCACAGCTGGTAAGGCGGAGACGATATTTTCAATGACAGGGATAATGTTCTTTAGCACATTTTGAAAGGACTCAACCACATTTCCAATGAGTGAGCCGATATCCGCATTGGCATTTCCGAGTCCTGCCATGAGGTTAGAAATTGCCGACTGCATGCCATCAATCGAACCGCTGATGGTTTCAGTTGCTTCTTTGGCAGTCGTTCCCGTAATCCCCATTTCAGTTTGGATGGCATGAATGGCTTCAGTGACATCTGCGAAGTTGGAAAGGTCATACTTCTTGCCTGTGATTTTCTCCGCATCAGCAAGCAATCGTTCCATCTCGCCTTTCGTCCCGCCATAACCTAATTTCAGGTTGTCCAACATCGTGTAATTCTGCTTAGCGAACCCTTGATAGGCATTTTGGATATCGGACATATTCGAGCCCATTTTATTGGCATTATCGCTCATGTCAGTGATGGCTTGGTCGGCTACTCCTGCAGCTTTTGCCGTGTCCCCGTTGAGTGACTGGATCAAGCTTGCAGAGAAACCTGTGACAGTTTCCATGTATTCGTTTGCGGACATGCCTGCTGTTTTGAAGGCATTGTCTGCCGACTTCTGCACCGTTTTCGAGGCATCACCAAAAAGGGTATCAACCCCACCGACCAATTGCTCATAGTCGGCATAAGCTGATACCACTTGTTTACCTAATTCAATCGCGGCAGCACCTGCCGCAAGAGCCACGGCTCCCATTGCCGTGCCAATGCCTTTAAGGACACCACCGAACTTCTCGAACTTGCCCCCAGACTTTTCAGCCTCATCACCCGTATCCTTGAGTTCATTGCCAAGGTTATCCGTTTCTTTGGTGACGTCCACTTCTTCTTGCCCCATGGAATCGAGTGCTTTCTCGTTGGTCGCAAGTTCTCGCTCCATGCCATTAAGCTGAGCCTTGGCATTGTTGAGTTGAATTGCCCAGTTCTGGGTTCGCTTATCATTTTCACCAAAGCTGTCGGAGGCATTTTGAAGGGCACTTTCAAGGGTAGTGATTTTCTCCTTCTGAGCATCAATGGATTTATTGAGGACAGCATTTCGAGCCGAAACCGCCTGAATGCTTTTGTCGTTCTTATCGAACTCAGATGATACCAACTTCATCTCTGAACCTAGCACCTTGAAGGATTGGTTGATTTCACGGAGAGAATTCTTGAACTCCTTCTCACCTTCAACACCAATCTTCAAACCAAAGTTATCTGCCATGAAACCTCACCCCCTCCCTGTTTTAGGCATGAAAAAAGACCGCCTAAGCAGTCTTAATCGACATGTTTTATTTTTTGTAGAAAATTCTTTTTAGCTCAGATTTTTCTATTTTTTGTAGTCTTTTTTCCCCATGGAAATTTGGATGTTTAGGGGATCCATCAGATGTTGCTCCAAACCAAAAACATTTTTCAAAGTTATTTTCAAAAAGTTGATATAACTCATCTCTATAGTCACTAAATTTTTCCCATGGAATACCTGATCCCCAATCGAGTAAAACATAGTCAGCTTTTTCAACTTCCGCTTTTATAGTTTCATAGTTATTGAATCCAATCAATCTATCTAATTCAGTTCTATCGACAGCATTCCGAATTTCATAATCTAATTGCTTGGATTGAATTGTTCGTTTGGAAAAAATATCTACCTGAATTAATTCTTTGAAAGATTTATATCCGAATAAGTCAGAAAAACGATACAGTGCGGTTCTTCTAGTTGGCTCCAACTTAGTAACATTTTGAGAATTCGCATTATTTATACGATTTTCTTCCTCGCTTATCGGTTTATTGCCTCTTGGATTCATTGCAATTGCTACAATTACTTTTCCGGTATCATTCAAATGAACAATCGAATACACAAGCGTATCAAGTGAAGTTTCTTCAACTAAATGAATGCCGTACTTAGTTTCTCTATGTTCCTGAAAAAGTTTGTAATCCATAGCATAGCCTCCTCAGAATCTCTTCAATAACATATATAAATTATAACACTTGGAATATTTTAAACACAAACTATCAATTAAATCCCACTTGGAATCACATCATCAATGAACATCTCAACCTTTGGCTTGCTGATGCCCGTGAACTGCTTATGGCATTCCCATAAATCAAGAAACAGTCCCAGTGGGCAGAACCAGAAATCGTCTGATGTCATACCCATTTGAACCGTCCCATAATAGTAAAGGCGAGTAAATGTTTCGATGTCACTTACTCGCCTGCTTTGTTTTTTATCTCAATCTCACTTTCGATATTTCGAGCTGTGCCTTTGAACATTGCCTCGGTGATTGCTGATTTGTATTCAGCTAGTTCCAGTGGTGATGTCAACAGCTCCACATACTCAGTCGTGAGTTCGTCTTTCTTGTCATCCTTGTTTTTCAGGTTATGAATTTTAATTGACTGATTGGCTAACAAGGTAATCAACCAGATGATTTCATCAAGGGCAAGTTCAAAGTTCTCTGACTTGAGCAGTTTCTCGCCCAAATTTTCTAAACCACCATAGTGACTAGCGATTTCTTTAGTCGCCTTGGTCGTCAAGATAAGTTCATATTCATCTCCACCAAGAGTTATCTTGGCACTTCGTTCTTCTGTCATGGTATCCTCCTAGACTTCCGTAAATTCAGGTTCATAGACACTTGCGTACCAACCACTGATGGTTGCTGTATCGACCCCAGTATCGTTTTCGTCAACTTCTGCTTTCCATGGGTGTTTGCCCTGACCATCAAGTTTATTTCTACGCATGACTGTACCCTCAATCGTTGGGGTTGAGAAGGTGATGTCGTCTCCCTTAGTCGCAAGGCTTGTGCTTGGCACGGCAAATTTTACGCGGTAAAGCCACAGGTATTTATATTTCCCGTTGGACTTACGCGCACGGAAACCAATCGCAACCGGCGTACCTCCATCCTCAGTCGTTGAAATCAAGACACCGTTATCGTCAACAGTTGCCCCAACAAGCACGGCTGCAACACTTCGCCCAATGTCATCAACACCAAGTGTCAATTTCCCATTCTTAAATTCTTTGACCACCTCTGATGCACCGTCATCCGCAAACAATGTCGCCTCGGCTAATTCAACTGACAGCTCAGCTGAGATTGCCTTCGCAAGTTTCACGGGTGTTCCATATGTTTCTTCACCAGTGGTTGCCGACTCTGTAATCGGTGCATAAAATAATTGATCCAATCCAATCGTAGCCATCTTATCCCTCCATTTCATAATGCTTGGCGACATCTATCGCCACATGATAATATTTCGTGTCTTTCTCAAAACCGACAAAGAGCCGATCCGTGATCGTAAAGTCTGCTCCAAGTAAGGCTTGAATTATTTGTTTCTTCATTTCCAGATAGTTCCCACGGACAAAAAGTGAAATGCGAACCTCACAAATATCAACCGTAGGCAAGTTGTCTCCGTAGACTTCAAAACGATCGGAAAGTGGTGTGAGCACTGAATAAACGTCAGGAGCCGGACCACTGAATTCACCCGTTTCAACTGGAATGTCGAGGTTCATAAGTAAAGTGTTTAATTCTTCTAAAATCAAATGCTCTCTACCTCACTTTCCAGTTTCGCTTTCATGGTTTCAATACAAGATTTCCTTGATTGCGACTTCGCAGGTTTCAAGAAAGGTTTAGGTGTTTGCCCATGACGACCATACTCTAAGATATTCGCAATCTTCGCATTCGAATTACCGTCAGACCGTGGTTCAGCAAAGCCTACCTTGATATTCCAGTTCCCGTCCTTATCTTGACGAGCCTGTGATGTACCAAGCGCTCGTTCAAGCTCGCCAGTTGACCGACTTTCAACCTTGGTATTCGCACCAACAACTGCCGAAAGATTGGTTCGCACTTTGGATTCAACCACCTCCGCACCGCTCTCCAACACTCGTGGCAAGATTTCATCCGTCTTGCTTTCCAGTTTTGAGACCTTCATCAAAAAGTCCTCAGGCATCTTCATCATTGCCTTAGCCATCCGCACCGTGGTCAGCACCTCGAGATACATCCCTCGGTTTCTGACGTTTTCTACTGAAATGATTTGATACCTGTCATTGTCAGACAAGATAACCATTTCAGTCGTGACAGTGAGGTTCGGGATGACCCTCAGACGAAATAAACAAGTCGCTGAGCTAAAAGTCGCAAGGTTTACCCACTTTTCGGTGGCGTTCTTCTCTTCCTTGTAAGCCCGAACGCTTGCCAGAACCTCATCTTGTTTTGTCACAAAGCCTGCACTATCTTTCTGGTTAACCGTCTTTACTATCTGAATCCGTTGATTCATCTTTCCAAAGCTCATACTTGCCACCGCCTATCTAGTCGGAGTAACAGATTAACGGTATTCCAGACCTGACCACTCGCATTGACATTATCCGAAAAGAAACCAGCCGTTGACCCGTCACGACTTTCATAAAAGTAACTGGCAAGCATAATAATCGCTTGTTCAGTCGTGGCTGGGATTTCATTTTCCGAATAATACCCTTCAGTTAAGTGTTGGTAGCTTTCGGCATAAGAAAGAGCAGTCAGAATCAATCGTTCCAACAGCTCATCATGTTCATTATGCTCGAGTATGAGATTGGCTTTTACCTTTTCAAGTAAATCGCTCATAGGCTCACTCCTATGATGCCGAAGCAGATGCTTTCATCTTTAAGATTTGAACAGCTTCAGGCAAGACGAGTTTCCCGTCCACACGTTCTTTGGCAAGGAAACCAACCATGCCGTTACCCGCAAAGAGTTCACGGAGTTGATCGAATGAACGCACACCACGGTCGCCAATATTGTAGTAGCTGAAATCACCAAAGGCAATGACAGGTTTGCCGGCAGCCACCGTTGGCACATACTCTGAGGTATAAACCGGATAACCATAAAGGCGATCAGGTTCACCTGCTTGAACGGCTGGTTGCCATAAGTAAGCGCCATTGTTGTCTTTGAGTTTGCGAAGTAAGGCAATCGTCTGGTCGTTCATGATGAACTTCGCATTCTTGCGATATGGACGTTTCAAAGCGTAAACAAGGTTGATTAATTCATCACCCGTAATTGAGCTTTGCGTGTTCGTAGTCACCGCTACTTGGCCACCGCCAGTTTCCGCAAAGATACCGAGTGGTTTGCCCACACCGTCACCATTCAGGAAGGCATCTTCTTCGGCATTGGATAGGGCTTTGGCAAATTGGTCAATGATGTAGCTTTCGAGGTTGAAGGCATTATCATAAAGCAACTCATCAGTAATCTTGATTGCCACATGAAGTTTGTGAGCATCAAGTAAGATTTGGTCGAAGGTCGCATCGCCAAAGCTCAACTCGCCACCTTCTTCAATCCATGAAGCCGCTGGTTTGTTGCCCGCGATATTGATTTTGTGCTCACCACTGGTCGTAATGGTTGTTCCAAGGGAACGCATGATGTTTTCAGAAGTTAATCCGTCAATCAAACGTTTGTCGTATTCCTCTGGCACTAGGTAACCACCTGCCGCATCAACGCCTTCTTGAAGGACGTTCGAGACTTGGCGGAAGTTAGAACGAAGGGCTTGAAGGACGCCTTCCTTGTACTCGTTTGAGGCACGACCTGTTTTCTTGGCTTTGTCGTTATTGTTTTCGATTTGCATCGGTTGAGAGGTCAAAGGCTCAGACATTGGTTTCGCCATTTCACGCTCCATGTTTTCCATCGACTGCATACGCTCGATTTCTTTGGTGAAGTTAGCGACCTTTTTCTCCATTTCAGAGTAAGTCTTGACATCTTCATCGGACATCAAGCCGTCCTTGTCTTTCTTCGCTTCAACGAAGGCTTTCGCACCTTCCCATGCTTGTTTACGTTTTTCCATCAATTCTTGAATTTGTTTCATAGGTTAATCCCTCCATGTTTTCATTAAAAATAGCCGTTCCTCAAGAGAATCGGCTTTGACAGTATTTGTTGGTTTTGTTTCTTCTTTTGGTTCAGCTGGCTTAATGCGACAGCGCTTGGCGATTTTATCCATGAGTGAATTCATCACCGTGGTTTCCGAGAAAGTCATCTTAGGTAATTCCTCGTCAACCTTACCGTCAACATCATCGGCAAAACCTAAATCAACTGCTGACCTTGCGTCCATCCACGTCTCTGCATCCATCATATGGGCAAGTTTAGTTCGGCTCATGCCAGTTTTGATTTCATAGGCATTGATGATACTTTCCTTGACCTCGTCCAGCATAGCCATTGCTTTTTGCATATCCACTCGGTCACCAAATGCAACCGTGGACGGATTGTGGATCATCATCATGGCAACAGGGCTCATGACCACTTTGTCGCCTGCCATCGCAATTACTGAGGCAGCCGAAGCCGCAAGTCCGTCAATCTTAATCGTCACGTCACCCGAGTATTCTTTTAGCATGTTATAAATCTGAGCGGCTGCCACACAATCCCCACCGGGACTGTTGATCCAGACCGTGATGTTCCCGTCGCCACTCATCAGCTCATCTTTGAATAGCTGAGGTGTGATGTCATCATCAAACCAACTAACCTCAGCGATTTGTCCGTTGAGGTAAAGGGTTCGATCGGAGATTTGGCTTGGCTCTTGGTTCTCCTGCGTTTCGGGTGTCGTCAGATTTTTCGGTGCCTGATTCACCCATTTCCAAAACTTTTTCATCTTGGGTTTCTTCCTCCTGTTCATTGGTCTTTGTCGCAAATGCTCCAGCATCTTTCAGTGGGAGCATATTGCCATTCACGAGATACAAGTCGCCACCTTCCTCTTCGGGAATGCGGTCAAGATTTTCAAGTTCTCGAATATCATTGGCAGACATCCAGCCATTTTGCCGACCAGTCGCATATCCAGTCATGCGTGATTGGTAGTCCCCACGAAGTAAGCCGTCCACATTGAACTTAATGAAGTAGTCCTTCTTCTCATCAAGTGATAAGAGGGCTTTGGTCATTGCCTGTTCCCACCTCATCACCCACGGGTCGAGCGTGTACTTCACAAATTCAAGTGACTGCTGTTCGATATTTGAAAAGCTCGACTTCTCAAGGTCACCAACCATATGTGGTGGCACTCTGAAAATTCGAGCTATCTCGTTGATTTGAAATTTCCTCGTCTCAAGGAACTGTGCTTGTTCAGGCGATATCGAGATTGGACTGTATTTCATTCCCTCTTCGAGCACCGCTACTTTACTAGCGTTGGACGAACCCCCAAAGGTCGCATTCCAACTATCCCTGATTCGCACTGGGTCTTTTAATGTTCCTGGATGTTCAAGGACGCCCCCGGGGTTTGCTCCATTTGCGAAAAACTTCGCTCCGTATTCCTCACAAGCTATCGCCATACCAATAGCATTTTTAGCCATTGCGATTGGCGAATATCCTACCAAACCATCAAAACCCAAACCCGGAATGTGAAGAACTTCTGCCTTAGAAAGCCTAACTTGTGGTCCAGAATCTACCGTGTAGAGATAATAAATCTCTTTATTTTGGTCGCGATTAACCGTCATTTTGTCAGGCATAAGTGGGTAAAGCCCCACCACTTCGCCTTTGCCATTTCTGATGATTTGAGCATAGGCATTTCCCCAAAGCAAGAGATGAGTCATCAGCGTTTCCCGAAACACAAATGAGGTCATTTCACTATTAGGTTCGTCATGGAGCAAAAAATATAGCGGATGGTCCAGAGCCTTCTCTTTCCCACCGCCTTCTCTGTATTTATAAAAATGTAATGGCAAGCCTGCGACCGCTTCCGCTAAGATGCGTACACAAGAATAGACTGCCGTCATCTGCATAGAGCTTTGTTCAGTTACGACTTTTCCAGCCGTTGTCCCACCAAACATAAAACGATAAGGTGAGCTGATAGTTTGGTTCATTGGTTTGTCTCGTGACTTGAATAGTCGGTTAAATATTCCCATTGATTAGTTCCTTTCCATATTTTGGGGCATCAAAAAAGCACCTCGGTTGAGATGCTCATAGTAAACACTAATTAGAACGACAAAATTCAAAATATTTTTTTCCAGCACTCCTTAATGATGCCATTCCGTTTTTTATATTTGATCCAGATTCAAACTGAATCCCTTTTGGAGGTTGCCTATTATTTTTTTCATCTTCAGTTGAATATTCAAATACTGATATTAGCCTTTCTCCTTGGTCGTTTAAAAATTCTCTATCCAGATCAATCTGTAAAGAACTTTCTAATCTCTTACACCGACTTAATGCATCAGCAATTGGATGTTTCCCCATTGTTCCTTTATTCTCTAACCACGTCCTAAATTCTCCTTTTCTCACTTTGTCCACCCACCTTCAAAAGTTATTCTATTGGGTATTAGTCTATCAATAATTCATGAACAATTTGTGTATTACCTTAATACTTCTTAAAGTATTAACAAGCCTCTATCATCATAGACACTTGCCGCATTATTATTCCCACAGCGTATAGCCCGATCGAGTGCCATGATGGTCGCAATCGCACCATCAATCTTCTCCGTTGATTTTTCTTTATCGGCTTTGATGTTTCCTGCAGGGTCAGTTCGAATGAAGATGTTATCCATATTCCACCGAAGAACGGGATGAGCTCCGTGAGCGATTTTCTGCTCAAGTGTCAGTTTCATCAGCTCTTTCGTTGGCGGGCTCATATCCTTAAACCCTTGTCCGAACGGTACAACCGTAAAGCCCATTCCCTCGAGGTTCTGAACCATCTGAACAGCACCCCAACGGTCAAAGGCGATTTCTCGGATGTTATATTTTTGCCCTAGCTCCTCGATGAAGGTTTCAATGAACCCGTAGTGAACGACATTCCCCTCAGTAGTTTTAAGCCACCCCTGCTTTTCCCATAAGTCATAGGGAACGTGGTCACGTTTCACCCGAAGGTCAAGTGTGTCTTCAGGTATCCAGAAGTAAGGCAAGACGACAAATTTGTCATCCTCATCTTCAGGCGGAAAAACCAAAACAAAGGATGTGATGTCGGTGGTGCTTGAAAGGTCAAGTCCCCCATAACAGACACGTCCTTCTAGCGATTTCTCATTGACCTTGAAGCCGCAAGAATCCCATTTATCCATTGGCATCCACCGAATGGCTTGTTTCACCCATTGGTTCAGGCGCAGTTGCCGGAATGAGTTTTCCTCAGCAGGATTTTGCTTGGCAGATTCACAAGCAGCCTTGACCTTATCAATGCCAACTGTAATACCAAGAGAAGGATTCGCCTTCTTCCAAACTTTCGGATCTGTCCAATCATCACTCTCATCTGCCCCATAAATCACAGGATAGAAAGTCGAGTCGTGCTTACGTCCGTCTATAATATCAAGAGCCTTCTGATGCGTTTCGTAACAAATTGAATTGGTATCCGTCCCCGCAGTCGTTATGAGGAAGTACAAAGGTTGAGTACGTGCGTCCCCTGAACCTTTGGTCATTACATCAAAGAGCTTACGGTTGGGTTGAGTATGTAGCTCATCAAAGACCACTCCGTGAATATTAAAGCCGTGCTTTGAATAAGCCTCCGCTGACAATACTTGATAAAAGCTATTCGTTGGCTTAAAGACTATTCGCTTTTGCGAGGCTAGGATTTTCACTCGCTTATTCAATGCTGGACACATCCGAACCATATCGGCAGCGACCTCAAATACGATTGACGCTTGTTGCCTATCAGCCGCACAACCATAAACCTCAGCGCGTTCTTCTCCATCACCACAAGTTAAGAGTAAAGCGACCGCAGCCGCAAGTTCTGATTTTCCCATCTTCTTGGGGATTTCGATGTAGGCGGTATTGAACTGCCGATAACCATTTGTCTTCACCGTGCCAAACAAGTCACGAATAATTTGTTCCTGCCAATCAAGGAGTTCAAATGGTTTGCCCGCCCAGGTCCCTTTGGTATGGCTCAGGCACTCGATAAAGTCAACGGCATAATCCGCTAAGCCTTTGTCATACTTGGATGTCTTTGCCTTAAACTTAGTCGGTTTATATTTCTTCAAAGGCAACCGCACCACTCCTTTCCATAAGAAAAACAGCCCTCAAGCTGTTCTTCGAAAATTTTAGTTGTAAGTCGCAAGCACATATTGCAGAGCTTTCTCAACCGCAGCGTCTGTTGGTTCAATATCCCACCCACGGTCGTAGTTAGCGACAATCTTTCCCTTCGCTCTCAGTTCGAGCTTGGAAATGCGACCTTCGTCAATCCCGAACTCGCTGGGTTCTTCAAAATGCTTTACACTGAAGGTCACGCTGGTCTTATCAATCTTAATCACACCGTTAGTCCACATCCGATTCATCTCCTGTCATGATGAAATGCACATAATCCTTCTTGTGGTCCTCAATGAAAATCGCAAGTTCAAAGAAGTTCCGTTCGTGGGCAAGTCGCTGAACGTAATTGGTATCGAGCATATTGGTAAGCCCTGACTCTTGAATCGCGATGATTTGTTTCTTAATTCTTGGATTCATTTTGCCCATCCTTTCTGCCTTGCTCGTAGGTGGCGATTAACGCATCCTCAAGGCTCCAAACGGCAATGTCGAGGAAATCTTCACGGTCACTGTTATGTGCCTTCAAGTCACCCCGTTCAGGCAAACCGTAGATGTGTTTCTTGGCAATGTTGTAGATTTTACGTTTGCTCACTCCCATGGTTAGACCCCCTTCCTTATGCGAATCATATCCCAGTTATGTTCGGTTGGGTAAAAGTCCACCCAGACCAAGTCGTCATTCAACACCATGTCGGTGACAAGATCCCATGCCTCTTCATAAGTCGCATATTCCTTAACGGTTCCGTTTTGGAAAACCAGTTTGAAGCTTTTCTTGGGCTTGACGATGCGCACCGTGTCCTCCCCGTACAACACGTTGAGGCTTGAACCATTGTCCCATTTCACGAGAAGCGAACCAATGTCGTCCACCCCCGTTACTGTTCCTTGTGTACCCTTTGGTGGGGCGTACGTGTCGCTCATGGCTACCAGTTCCACCCGTGTGCCTTCAGGGTATGTTTCTTTCAAGCGTTCGATTGTTTCACGATTCTGCATCATCTTGATGTCCTCCTTTTGCTTTTTTGTTCATTACATATATCACTCTAAAAGCCTTTTATATCAAGTGATTAGCCAGTTCTTAATGGTTTTAGTTGATACAATCATCGCTCAAAAACACATCTTCATAGGTGAGCGTTTGAGCATCGCGGATCACTCGTACAGAGTCTGCTGAACCAACCTGTTCGATATAACGATTCACAATCACGTCAACGAACTTCTCATCCAGTTCAATCGTGTGGCAAATGCGGTTTGTCTGCTCACAAGCAATCAATGTTGAGCCACTTCCGCCAAAAGGATCAAGCACAATGCAGTTACTCATGCTTGAATTGGTTATTGGGTATGCAAGCAATAGGATAGGTTTCATGGTTGGGTGGTCGCCATTCTTCTTAGGTTTATCAAACTCCCAAATGGTCGACTCCTTGCGACCTGTGTACCATTGGTGTTTGCCTTTCTTCTTCCAACCATAGAGAACCGGCTCATGTTGCCACTGATAGGGAGAGCGACCAAGGACGAGACTTTGTTTCTTCCAAATACAAGTTCCCGAGAGGTAAAATCCCGCTTCAACAAAAGCTCTACGGAAATTCAAGCCTTCCGTGTCTGCATGGAAAACATAGATGCTGGCATCGTCAGCCATTGCTTTTTCCATACAAGAAAAAGCGTCATACAGAAATATGTAGAACGCCTCGTTTGCCATATTGTCATTTTTGATTTTGCCTGCACTACCTTCGTAGTTCACATTGTAAGGAGGATCCGTCACGGTGAGATTGGCAAGTTTTCCGTCCATCAGAACATCATAGGTTTCTTGCTTGGTGCTGTCCCCGCAAATAAGACGGTGATTGCCAAGCAGCCACAAATCCCCGGTTTTCGAGAAGGTTGGTTTCTCAAGTTCGGCATCCACATCAAACTTATCTTCTTGTGCTTCCGCATCGCCATTCAGTAACTGGTCAATCTCAGCAGCATCAAATCCGAGTAAGTCCAAATCGAAGTCGGCACCTTGAAGGTCAGACAACTCGATACTCAACAAATCGGTGTCCCACCCAGCGTTCAATGTCAACTGATTATCGGCTAGTATGTATGCCTTTCGCTGACTTTCGGTTAAGTATTCTTCTTTAATGCAAGGAATTTTATCTAGACCTAAGCGCTGAGCAGCATAAAATCTACCATGTCCGCATAAGATGGTATTATCCTCAGAAATTACAATAGGTGACAAAAAACCGAACTCTTTGATTGATGCCGCAATTTGAGCGATTTGTTTATCATCATGAGTACGAGCGTTATTGATGTATGGGGTTAACTCTTTGATGTCAGCTAAGTAGTATTTAGTTTCTTTAATGGGCATAAGACAACTCCTTTCCAAGCATTGTTTCCACTCGTTGAACCACTCCCTTTATTGTGTCATGGGTGCAACCGTTCATTCTACCTAATCTAGACAGCGAAAAACCACAGTGCCTATTCAAAATATAGATGCCAACCCAATCACAGGTTGGAATTTTGTAGGTTCGCTTCGTAGCTCGGGGATCGAATAATCCTGTTTCAATAGCATGAGCATTATTTTCAGCAACCGTACACCACTCCAGATTATCTAAACGATTGTTTTGTTTATTACCATCAATATGATTAACCACCAAATCAGGTTCTTCTCCCACCCATGCATTCATCATCAACCGATGACCTTTCACATGTTTCTTCCTTCCTTCAATGACCATGCGATACACTGAATAACCATACTTATCAACTGAGCCTTTCAACCGGTTGATTCGATACTGCTCAATCAGATTTCCAGCCCTAGAAAACTGTCGCTTGCAAACGGAATAAAACCTCCCATTTAAATCACAAACATAGCAATCATTCTCAATACAAAAACGATAGGAATTTACTCCTATCGCTTTCAGGTGTTCATCTATCCAATTTAATTTCTCAGGGCTATGCATTAGAACAACCCCCATTCTGCTAACTTCTCGAAACCTCCTAGTTGATTCACGAAGTCACGCGCTTCCTCTACAATTACCGAGTAAGGCAAGCCATCAACTTCCTCATCACCAATGGCACAGATTAGTTCAACTAGCTTTCCTGTTTGTTGGGCCTTGAGGAATGCGTGGATGTTAATTGATACATCCGCCTTGGATAAGTCTTTACCATGCAACCCTCCACCTGTGACTGAATCAGCCATGTCTGAACCAAGTTTGCGGTTGGTCGCTCCTGTATCAACATCAGTGCCACCAGTCCAATCGCCTAAGGGATTGATTTGAGCAAATTGATACAATGCTTTAAGGCCAGATGTTTTCGCATGGCTTTGACAGATAATCAAACGTTCACTATCAAGAATGAACTTCCCGTCAGTCGGATATTTTTCATAAAGCTCACGGACGATTTTCGAGAGTTGTAGTTGTTCATCGGTGAGCGGTACTCCTTTGAAGATGCCATTATCACCACAGCGAATTGCATCCGCTTGATTTTCTGCAAGTTCTTCATCTTGAGGAACGACCACAATATCTTGTTTCACATCACCCGCAATACGCTTGATTGCTTTTCTTACTTCCTCAAAAGAAAGAGCAGCCGAGGTTTCAATAATCACATGACAGATTCCATGTCCGATTAAAACCTCAACTGCTATCTTTGGATTTGTTTCTTCTTGGTAAGCCAAGTCCACGATTGCCCCAGAAATACGGTCGGCAATCTTATCTGGATGGCTCGGATTTACTTTTTCTATCATTAGTTTAATTTCCTTTCCTCGAACGGAGCAATCGCTCCATTGCATCATCATTTGGACTGCCTTCAAAATCTGTCGTGCAGTTTTGTTTCACAATATCGAAAATCTCATACCAGAGGAGATTGGCTTGCTTTTGAAAACTTTGGCTCATCGTTACAAACGGGCTCGTCACGACACCACCTGTTGTTGGGTGTTTGCCTAGCAGACCGTATTGGCTGACGGCTTGTTCGCACTGAATGTAACGAGCAAAGGCTTGAGCATAACTTTCAAGCACCCGTGGGCTGACGAGCTTCTCACAACCACGGTCCTTAAGCCACAGCCATGTCTCACGGAATAATTCGTCCGCTCCCAAAGTTGTGCCGTCCTTTTGTTTTGCAGAAAGGTACTCACTTGGGTCTGGCATATCCATTCCTTCAAGGTCAGCCCCTTCACCAATATCACCACCGACCAATAGTGTCTCAGGTTCAAATTCATGAATTTCGATTCGTTTGCCGGACTTACCGGCTGCTAATTTATCTGCTAGAGGCGTTGGTTTAGAACCTGCCTTCGCACGTCTACCGCCTCTGTTTGTACCGTCTCTTGCGATTGTTCTCGCCTCCTTTTTTTGCTTGGGGGTTAATAGGGTGTTTGAATTGAACTTTTTGCGCGTGAGAGCCTAGCGCGCTGTTCAATTCGACAGGTCGTAGAGATGTTGACCGACCCTCCCCTTCAGTATTTTTACAAGATAGTCTTATCTTTCGTATTCATTCGTGTCATATGGATTCGTGAATGGCAGGACTTACACACGCTCATCAAATTGGAAAAGTCATGCGTGCCACCGTCACTTAGCTCTTTGATGTGATGGACAATCTCGGTTGGCGTTAGCCTCCCTTCTGCCCGACACATCTCACACAGAGGATGAGCTGCCACGTATCTTGCCCTTATCTTTTTCCAAGCTCTTCCGTAACGTTTGTTGGTCTCCGGATCACGTTCGTACTTCTCGTAACGTTTCCTCGCAAGTAATCTATGCTCCTCGCAATAGTCGGCATGCGTGAGGTGCGGACAACCAGGATACTTACAGGGTTTAGCTGGTTTCATTGGCATGGGTAGCTCTCCTTTTGTGCAAAGTAAAAGCCCCCGAGGATTTCTCCACGAAGGCTTGGTTGATACTCTTTATTGCTGGCATTGCTTAAGTATCGTTGCTATTTTGCTACCTTAATACTATCACGCTTTGGCAGTCGCATTCTAGTGCAAATAGTCGCAAACAGTCGCAACTTTCACTCCGGACGGATGGGAACAACAGTAAAGTCTGATGTGTCATTGACGTAGGTGTACATTGGTATGCCAAAGCTACCATCTTCTTCAATATGACTAACTAGGGTCTGGAAGAAAAACTCTACCCAACTTTTATCAGGTGCTTCTGCCCCATCTACTTGGGGAGTGACCCAGACTCCTCCAGCTGGTTCTATTGGGTCCAAGTAAAGTGCTGCTCCAACCACTGAATCGTAAAAGTCAAAAGATCCAAGAAACACATACGATTTCCTCTCTGGATCAAGCTCCATACCCAAATCTTCTGGCAACTCCCCCAACGTAATCATCATACGTCCTTTCAATTTGCCATTCTCTTCCTCGAACCTCTGAATCGTTCCATTTTCAACAAGAATGCCCGTTACCGTGTCAAATGCTTTTTCATCAATTAACATCTCAAGTCCTCCATCCTTTGTACTTCATCTTGTTAATTCTAACATGTACCAAAGATTAATTCCTTTCAGATGACGATTGGGTTTCGTGGTACTTCAAACAATTTCAGTGCTTTGGAGTGCCAACGGAGGACGGTGCTTCGGTCCGCACATAGTTCCTCCGCAATCTGTTCCCACGTCCAACCGTGAACATAACGATAGGATAGCACCAAGTTCTGGTCTGCATTTGGTAGCTCATCAATGGCATCTGACATTTGGCGCTTCAAGTCCACAAACTTATCAATCTGCTCTTCAATGTGAAGTTCCAAGAGATAGGAATTTTCCAACACCTTAACAAACGGTGCTTCGGTATTACGATTGGGACTCGAGATTCGTTCACCGTAAAAAACTGTTTGTGCTGAGGTTGCCAGCTCTCGCAGCTCTTTCAAACGTAGCATTTCTTTGTCGATTCGTTTATCCAAACGGTAAGCTTGTTTCAAATATTCTTTAGGGGTCATTTACTTCTCCTCCAATCTTGCCTTCACGGCATCTATCAAACTTGCTTGGGTTTTATCTTTCAGTTTCAAAGCCAGCATCACATCTTCATCAATCGTATCCTTGGCGATGATGTGGTGAATGACCACAGTATCGTTCTGTCCTTGTCGCCACAGCCTTGCGTTGGTCTGTTGGTATAGCTCAAGACTCCACGTCAAGCCGAACCAAACAAGGGTTGAACCTCCTGCCTGAAGGTTGAGGCCATGTCCTGCACTTGCGGGATGAATCACGGCAATGGGAATGTTCCCATTGTTCCACTCTTCAATGTCGGTCGCTGTCTTAATCTGACGAACCTTGAATCGCCCTTTGATTCGCTCAAGGTCATGTTGAAACCAATAAGCGATAAGAATTGGCTTGCCGTTTGCTCCTTCAATTAAATCTTCCAAGGCATCAAGTTTCTGATCATGAATATGATGACTAACGTTGAACTCGTCATAGATTGCACCATTCGCCATCTGAAGTAGCTTGTTAGATAAAACGGCTGCGTTGGCAGCATCAATGTCCGCATCTTTCAGTTGAAGTACCAAGTCTGCCTTAAACTTGTCGTACTTCTGCTTTTCTGTCGTTCCAAGCGACACAGGCACTTCGTTTATCACTAGTTCCGGCATATCCAAGAAATCCACAGACTTCATCGAAATCGTGATGTCCGAAATCTTGTCGTAGATTTCTTGTTCTGCGCTGTCTCGTTGTTTCCAAGAATAAATCTGGAGTCCATTCCGCTTATCAGGGAGGAAATACTTATCCCGATACCTCGAAATGTAATACTCCAACCGTTCTCCCATGTCCAACACCTTAAACTCCGCAAACAAGTCCATCAAACCGTTACTTGATGGTGTTCCCGTCAAGCCAACAATGCGGTCGACTTTATGGCGGACTTGCATCAGACTTGTGAACCGCTTCGCCTTGTAATTTTTGAACGATGACAGCTCATCAATCACTATCATGTCAAAGTCAAAATCAAACCCCGACTTCGTAATCAGCCAATCCAGGTTCTCCCGATTAATCAGATACAAGTCAGCTTTCTTCCAAAGCGCCTCTTTACGTTGTTTGGGTGTGCCAAGAACCACGGAATAGGTCAGACCTTTCAAGTGATCCCACTTTTCGATTTCGTTTGGCCATGTTGACTGGGTGACTCGTAAGGGAGCCACAATCAAGACTTTCTTGACCGAAAAGTCGTCATGCATCAAATCCTTAATAGCAGTCAGCGTTGTTACCGTCTTGCCTAATCCCATTTCCAACAGAAGAGCTGCTATCTTGTGTTCCTTGATAAAATCAATCGAATACTGTTGGTACTCATGAGGAATAAACTTCATGCATCCCCACCTCCTATTTTCTGAATCAGTGCGGGGATTTGTTCAACCTCATCCAAGACAAAGCACTTGAACCCCAAATCCGTCAGTTGCTTCATCCGATAAAGCTGTAAGGCTCTTGGCTTTTTAGTCGGAGCCTTTACTTCGACAAAGCCAATCTGCCCATTTGGCATAAGAACCAATCTGTCAGGCACACCCGACAGCCCAGGGGATACGAACTTAGGACAAATCCCACCGTTTGCTTTTACTGCCTTAACCAAGGCTTGTTCCACTTGTTTTTCTCTCATAGCCACACCGTCAAATACTCGAAGTAGGCATCACGCAAAACTTCAAGATGTCCTTCGTTGGTGTGGTGAATCATCAGATATGCGACTTGCTTGTCGAATGACTTTTTCCAAGGATAGGTCACATCATTTGAGGCAAAGTCGTAAAATGCATCAAAACTGGCATCTCGTTTGCCAATCCCGATTTCTAACCATTGCTTAAATTTCATTGATATACTCCAATCTTCCTTTGGGGTGTAGATGGGTGAATAGTCATACAGTAACTTTATATAGGTCTTGTTTTTTTATCCTCTAAGGAAAGTACTGTAAATACCTTCACCTACCTACACCTTTTAGGATTTTTCTTTAGTCCAAAAACTCCGAAACTACTCGAATACCTGATACGATGACACCTTTTTTGGTACGCTTGCGACCGATTCCCTCCGCTTCCAAGGCGGTGTAGAAGTCTGCAATACTTCTGGCATATTCTCCAGTTCTCATGCAAAACGCACGGTACTCAGAATAGAGTTCACCCGATTTCTGGGTGTAGGTCGGGTCAAGTTCACAACACTCTTCTAAGAAATGCCCTAACCAGTCATTGTTAGATTTGTATTGTTTAATGGCTACATCAACCACCTCGGGTAGTGGCAACTTGTAATCTGCTGCGATGACTTTCTTGGCACCATCAATGACCCACTGCAGAATGGCACCACCAGCGTTTTCAAACAGGTAGTCCGCATAGTTCTTGATGTCCTTATTGCCTTCAATCGTGGCAAGGAAAGGAATCACAATCAGCCGCCTCCAGGTCCCCTTATCAATCGCACCAACCTTGGGCAGGTGGTTGGTATAAAGAACCAAAGTGTGGGTAGGTACATACTTGAAGGGATCCTTGTACTTCTTCTCAGCCGCAATCTCGTCAGTCGAACACAACTGCTTGATGTTTGACGTGTTAAGTCGCATCCCCTCTTCAAGTTCGGCTGCAATGAGCAGTCGCTTGCCTTTTGCTTCAGCCAACTCAGGCTTCACGTTTCTTCGGATTTGACTGGTCAAAATGTCTGCCGAAATACTGCCTGAATAGTTCCCAAGCACACGGCTGATGACATTCCAGAAAGTGGACTTCCCGTTCCGCCCCTCACCATAAGAAATGATAAGTGCCTCCACATAGACCTTCCCAATGGCAGCCAGTCCAACAATCATCTGGACGTAATCAATCAGCTCTTGGTCGTTCACGAAAATGGTGTTAAGGGCGTCAAGCCAGAGTTGTTCATTGCTAGAACTTGGGTCACATTCCGTCTGCTTGGTAATGTAGTCCTCAGCCTTGTGCTCCTGAGTTGCCCCTGTCCTTAAATCATAGGCGGCTGATGGTGTGTTCAAGAGAAACTCGTTCACATCAAGAATGCGTTGCTCGATTTCAAGCATTGGACGTGCCACCTTGAGGGCTGATGACAGATACTTGTCATCTCGTCTCTTCACTGCGTATTTCTTGTATGCCTGAGCAGCCTCAAACAATTCATAAGAGTGGGCTTGGGCTTTGTTGAACATTCCTACTGCCTTCTTCGGACCAACAGAGGCGAGTATGGCAAACGCCCCATTCTTCACCATCTCTTGGGTGTGCTTAGCGATAGCCGTTTCAGCCTCCTCAAGTTGGCGCTCGGTCAAAGCTTGCGCCACTGCTTGTGATTTTGGTGCTGACTCCTCCCAATAGGATCCGTTGTAAACGATATAGTCGGTTGATGGAGAATACCGTAGCTTGCAAGCATACTCACGCGCTAAGACAGTCGCTTGCCCCACATCTGAGTAGTCGGTTGGTTCAAGCTCCGTGTCCTTGTTGTACTGTTCAGGTGGGATGTACCCATCTTGCTGTTTAACTTTTTTGCCAAAGCGGACGGCTGAGTTCCAAATTGCCTTTAGCTCTTCATCAGGCAAAGGTGGATTGCATTTCTCCGCCTGTTCGAGAAAGAGGTGATATGTCTTTTCCTTTGCCCCGTAACGCTTGATGAGCTTTCCAGCGATGTGGCTCATGGTCGAATTTCGAGAACCTTCTCCAATCTCCGACAAGCGGTTCTCCCAATCCGCAAACAAATCCTCTGAAAGCACGTCAGTTATGCGTTTCGATCCTTCGTAGATTTCGACCTCCGAGTTGGAAGTTCCGAAAAGTAGTCTAGCTGCATCCATCGCATTGTCGTCAAAGTAAGGAAACACCTCATTGATTTGTTGTTTCAAGTTGACGTATTCATCCTTGTCAGTGACAGGTTCGATTGGGAAATACACATGAAAGCGTGGACGGGCCGCCTTATCACCTTTGACCTTGTTGTGGTTACGTGAGTAGCTGACCGCAAAAGCAACATCTGGAAACTGCATTGCCACATCAAGGGAGGTTACCCAATCAGATGGTTCATCAGAATGGTCATTATCACAATCGAGTGGAATCACATCAGACTGGATGAAGTTATCTCCCTTGCGATAGTTGTTCTTGTACTTAGCTGTGACGTGGTCAAACTGGACGGCTTGTTGCAAACTTGCTTTGTCAGTGACCACATACTTAGTTGGAAACACGCTGGTCTTGGAATTGCCGACAGAGTTAGACGTGTAAAGCGTGAAATTAATCATGGAAAACCTCCTTCATGTCTTCATCGAAATAGCGGATGTGCCTATGCCAGAGTTTTGCTTTACTGATTTCAAAGGACATCCCCTGAGAAATGAAGTCGCCAAACACCCATACTTCCTCGCATTTTCCAAGGAGAATAATATCCATATGCATCGCCTCATCTCGTTCATCCGAATCATTCATAAATTGGGGAAACAACAGATGCGGTGCAATCGGCATGAAGCCGCTGTCGACTGCAAATCGACAGTAGTTTCGTGCCTTCATCAAATTGCTTTCAATATCGCCTGCAAATGGCGAGCAAATATAAACCATTGGCTTATAGTCTCGTTTAGTCATTAGTCTCACCTCGCTCAATTACTGGAAGAATGTCCTTTTTAGACTTCAGTAAGTCATAAAGGAACAAACGACCTTTTTGTGTCCAATAGGTGTGCATTCGGCTTTTATTATTATCAAGAGCATAGGTCTTAGACTGGGTATACCCTTGGTTTGCATACTTTTGATACAGTAACCACTGGTCTCCCTGTTTGTATTGGATTCCCAAAGTTTTCAGTAGTTTGTTCATTGCTTGTGGCGACATACCATAATCCTTAGCAATCTTAGAAATCGATACTACTGAGTCACTTTGAAGAATCAAATCGTAGTAGCTGACCTTGGGCTTCATCTCTAGAATCATCTGCTGTTGCATTGCCACCATCTCATTTTGGGATTGCAATTTTTGTAAAACAGAAATTGCCCATGCGGGATCTTCAATCGACTTCTTGATGAATGAATCCGTTGCATACACCCCGTGTTGGCGGATTGATGGTAATACCTCATTCGTGACCCAACGTTTAAACCTCTTGGAATTGGGCATCTTGCTTGAGAGGATGAGTGAAAAAAGACCACTTTCATTAATAAGAATTCCCTTGGTTCCGTTAACGGTGAACGAATCGTTCACCGTCTTATCCTCATCGTCAACATGGTCACGTAGCGCCTTAAGTGGGTTGGAATATCCCAAAATCCCTGCCACATCTTTTCCGACAAAGTAAGGAACGCCATTAATTTCAATAGTTCGCACTTCTCCGAACTCAGAGCTTTTGAAAATCTGCATTTCAGTCATATGAAATACCTCCATCATTCTTTAAATTTAGGAGGAGAAAACTGTCCTCCTATTTACTAGCCACGGCAAAGGGTTAAAAAGGACGTTTTTCCAAATATTTATTGAGAATTTTTTTCTTCAATCGAACCCAACGATGCGAAACATTATTTGCCTTGTCTCCAATTTCTTCGGCATACCCTTCTACGGTGTATCCATCTAAGACAAGAGCTGCTGCCATTGCTGCAACTTTGGGTTTCAGCATTTCATCAAACCACCCACGGATAGCCTCATCTTGATATTGTCGTTCTCGCATCTCCTCATCTGAGCGGTCTGCAAAGGTATCCATGACATCACCAAGAAATGGCACGTCATCTTCTTTTTTCGAAGGTTGCTTTACAAACCCAATGTGGCGATTCTCTCTGTGCCACTCGTTGTACTCAGGGCGATTAAACTGCTCATCAATGCGTTCTTGAATAAGCTGCTGAATCTCTTTTTCACTCAAGTCAGATGTCGGCACTACGTTAACCCAACCACATGCTTCCTCCACCGAAAGCTCTACCTCTTGAAACTTGTCATCATAACGAATCTGGAATCTCATAAAATCCACCTTGTCCTTTCTGCTAATTCGCAGTTCGAGCAAGGTGGATAAAAATAGGACTGGTGTCTTTTGCTACACCAGTCCCTTGCACTGAAACCCAACAAAAAGGCGCAATAAAGAAAGGTATAGAAAAGACCAATTTCAAAGGTTGTGACCTTTGACATTGTGCTATTTCCATTCCTTGCCCTTATTGCAAATCAGGCTTTGAATAATATTTTGTTCACTAGATTTCCTAGTACGTCTTTAATTTTAGCTAGTTCTTAATGCTTACACCATGACACGTCATGTCCGGAAATCGCTTTAAAATGCACAAAAAAAGACCTAGTCCAGAGATTTCTTCGTCTCTAAACTAGGTCTTCATTGGTTTTTCAAAACCAGACATGGTATATCCGATTTTGGCAAAAATATTTTTTCTGTCTTAAGATTTTGTCAGCGGATCAAAGCCGGCATGGACAAGAAGGTCATTACACTCTTCTATTGATTGGGTATTGCAGTTGCACAAAATATTTTTGTAAATCATATTAATTTCAACTGGTGGACCAAGTATGCAACCTATCTTCTGTAGTAGTGTTGCACTAATATCTGGGTGGAGTTGGAGTCCAATGCAAACTGCAACTACCGATTGAACTGAAGTCCCAACACCATTTCTCATCCTACCGATTGTCTTATCAGATAATCCAGCATACTCTGGAAGTTTTTCATTTGACAGCTTTGGTGGTTGTTTCATCAGGTAAGTTAATGCTGGACCAAATTCTAATGGGGCGATATCACCCAAGACTTTTTTCAAGCCTTCTTGATCTTCTTTCATTTGGTTAGCTCTCTCTAGCACAGAAAGATTACTTTCACGGCCAAACGCTACATTAAAAGTTAAACCAGAGCGTTCATCTCGATTGAGAATGCACTCGAAAGCAAAAGACTGGTCGCCACTATTAGACTTCATAGAAAGCGTAAAGCTTAAGCAGCACTCATCCATGTGGAGCCGTGCATAATCAGTAAGCCGAGTCTTCCCGAAAATATCCTTCTCAATGTATTCAGGCGAATTTAAACAAAAATGAGATTCAACATAAACAAACTCATTGCCTTGCAGGGCTGGATTACCCAGCATCTGAATAGTTGCATCAATTAGCCCAAGTGAGTAGGTTTGATTAGCCTCAAGAGCACCTTTTTTCCAGCGGTGCAATGGAACATAATCCCCATCGATATAATTAAATGCTCCAATAGCCTCTTCATACCCTAGTTCAACCATACGAATCTTTGCGGACAGAATAGAAACACCAAAATAGCCTGCAAGATACTCAATCTTCAACTTTGTGGCATCTAGGTCGCTAACACCTTGTGCCGACAATTCCCGTTGTTTCATCTCTATTTCTTGAGCAACCATTTTCCTTGGCATCAAAATTTTCGGAGTTATGACTCTTGCTTGAAGTTCCATCCAATCCGTTGGTGTCATATTTGAAGTGACTATTTCTTTAAACTCGTCTACACTTGTTGTGATATTCGAAAGGTCAGGGTGGTACAGGCGTACCAGCTCGAATGCCAGGCGGTGCTTGTGCCAATGAAGACACTCATGAATAATCGTATTATTCAGTCCACCAATTCCCCGTTCTTCTGTAATTCTAGGGTCAATCAGAATGGTTCTTGCTTTGATTTCTTTCCCATTAATAGCAGTATCATGAAAGAAAATCTGCCCGAAGATGCTGCAGTCTTCTGAGATTTCATGATAGACAATATTCAGTCCCATTCTTTCCGCAATGCAAAGTGGATCAATGAACTGAGGTGTCATCAATGCATCTGGGAAATACTGACGCAAAAAATGCTCCGCTTCAAAATCAACATCGTCTTTTGAGATGATTGGCACTAAGGCATCAGACAGCCTTCGCTGGAATCTATTTTTCTTTTTATCATAGAACTCAACTTCATGAACCTTGAAGTTTTTCAGTTCACCATCAATGGTTGCTTGGCAATTCAACCTAAACCAATTGGTGCAACTATCTTCATAATCATTGTGCCTGTCACACTCGCTGAAATAGACTTCACCAGATACGACAACGTCAAATTCAATATCATTTGTGATGGTATCCCCATTAACAAAGACAAACTCAACTTTCAAATCTTCAAAATAAACTTTTTCCTCATCGAGATTGTCAACATCAATGGTATTTGACCATAAGTTTACTTCACCTAGATTACTTGAAACATAAGACGCCACGGCATCAAACAAATCATTCTCGTGATGCTTGCTTACATATTTTTGAAATGAACGTTGTTGTACCATGACTCTCTTCCCCTAACTTTATGTATTTGCTGTAGAGGTAAATCCACTACAGCCGAATTTTTATTTATCTGTTTTATATTCAGCCTTATCTTCAGCGACCATAGCTACGTCCTGCTGATAAGCTGGCTCTACTGCATGAACATCAAAATACTCTGCCCCAGTATCCGTCCACATCTCACATTGGCTGATTACTGTTTTTATCGCTTCTTCTTCACCTTCTGGCGGATACTTATATTTCTTAAGTAGCCGCTTAACCATCATTCTCATTCGAGCACGAGCAGATTCTTTCTGTTGCCAGTCAATCGTTCTACTCTTACGTAGCATTTCTGTAAGTTCATGTGTCAAGGCTACTAATTGGTCGTTTTCATAAGCATCCTTAATGGCAGCAGGTTTTGTCAAGGCATCATAGAAGGCAAGTTCTTCATCCGTTAACCCTAATGAATTTGCTTCCTCACTAGTCGAAGCCATTTCTTTTGCCATCTTCATAAGCTCTTGAATAACTTCTTCATTGGATAACATCCCATTGAGATATGCTTTCATCGCCCGTCCAAGTTTTTCAGAGAACTTTTCGGACTTAACGAGATTGGTATGCTTATACAATGCCACTTGCTCGGCAATCAATTTCTTCAACAATTCAACAGCTAAGTTCTTCTCCTTCATCCTGGCTATCTCATCTAAGAATTTCGGATCAAACAACGAAAATCCTGTGTCTACATCAGAAAACAGGTTTATTACACCTTCACTCTTAATACTTGCTTTAAGCAGTTCGTTAATTCGAGCATTAATTTCTTTAAGAGACAGTGGTTTTGAGTTGCCTGTCACACGGGTCAGGAGTGTTCTAACTGCTTCAAAGTAAGCCGCCTCGAAACGTTCCTCTGGAGCAAGTAATGACCTACAAAGCTGAAGTGCTTGGCGGAGTAACATTGATTCCTTAATAAAGTTTTCCTTATGTTTTTCTTCCTTCACTCCAGTGATAAAGTTAACCCCTCCACTGATTGTTTTAGCACGTACCAAGTCTGTAGCTGAGTCATCCATGAATTTCGAATAATCAAATCCAAAGAACATGTCACGGCAGACTTCTAACTTCTCAACAAACTTAGGATATGCTGTTTTAGCGATATCAGTATCACCAAAGTTACCTTTATCACGCTTGGTGTAGTCGTTCATCGCTTGTTTTAATGCACTTGCGATGCCAACATAGTCAACAACCAACCCACCTTCTTTGTCCTTATAAACACGATTAACGCGGGCAATTGCTTGCATAAGGTTATGACCCTGCATCGGCTTATAAACATACATGGTTGCGAGGCTTGGTACATCGAATCCAGTTAGCCACATGTCAACAACGATTGCTATTTTGAAGGAGTCGTCATTATCTTTAAACCTTTTAGCCATTTCTTCTTTATGGCGTTTATTACCGATTATATCGTGCCATTCTTCAGGATCATTATTCCCGGAAGTCATCACCACGCCTACTTTATCTTTCCAAAGGGGGCGTTTCTCGAGCATCGTTTTGTATATCTTCATCGCAATTGGACGAGAATATGCCACAACCATGGCTTTTCCAGTTAGTTCGTTAGCACGGTTTTCTTCATAATGTGAAATGATGTCATCTACCAAAGCATTGATGGTCGTGTCAGCACCAAGAATAGAATCAAGCTTTCCTAACTTCTTCTTGCTCTTTTCAATGGCATGTTCTTCCGCTTGCTCTGCCAAGACCTCATACTCATCATCGATGAGCTTCAGCACGCTATCATCAAGTTTGAGATGGATAACGCGGCTCTCGTAATAGACAGGCCTTGTGGCACCATCTTCTACAGCTTGGGTCATATCATAAACATCAATGTAGTTACCAAATACTTCAGTAGTTGATTTATCTTTACTTGAAATAGGTGTCCCTGTAAATCCAATGTAGGTAGCGTTAGGTAACTGGTCACGAATGATACGAGCAGTTCCAATTCGGATTTTTCCATCTGGTCCGACTTTTTCTTCAAGACCATACTGTCCGCGATGCGCTTCATCAGCCATCACGACAATATTTCGTCTGTCAGATAATGCCTCGTCTGTTTCCTCGAACTTTTGCATTGTCGTGAAAATAATGCCGTTTGCTACACGACCTGCAAGCAAATCTTTCAGATTTTCACGGCTTTCAGCCTGAATTGGTTTCTGCCTCAAGAAATCTGAGCACTTTGAGAATTGGCTGAACAATTGGTCGTCCAAATCATTTCTATCCGTGATTACAACAATCGTTGGCGACTCCAATACCTTTTGAAGTAGATGAGCATAGAAAACCATTGATAGCGATTTCCCACTACCTTGTGTATGCCAGAAAACACCACCTCGTCCATCACCCTTTGTTGCCGAAAGAGTTGAGTCTGCTGCCTTTCTAACTGCGAAGTACTGATGATAGGCTGATAGGATTTTGGCATCTTCTGAGAAACAAATAAAGTTTTTCAAAATGTCCAAAAACCGCTTCTTGTCAAACATTCCTTCAATAAAAGTATCGAATTGGGCATATTGAGTGTTCTCATAGCTACCATCTTTTGTTTTCCACTCCATGAAGCGGTCTTCACCAGCGGTAATCGTTCCAGCTTTTGAAATTGCCATGTCACTCATGACATTGAAGGCATTGTAGTTAAAGAGAATCGGAATATTCTTTTGGTACGTCTTCAACTGTAAGTAAGCATCGGATGCATCCGTTTCTTCTCTTGATGGGCTTTTCAATTCAAAAACCACAACTGGCATCCCATTAAGAAATACGAGGACATCCGGGCGATGTTCTTGTTGCTCAATAATTGTCCATTGGTTAGCAACAGTAAAGGTATTATTTTCAACTTCATCGTAATCAACTAGATAGACAATCGAAGTCTTCTGCTCACCCGCATGATAATAGGAAACTGGTAGTCCATTTTGAAGGTAATCCATAAATACTCTGTTTTTTTGTAAAAGAGAACCATTTTCAAAATGTTGTAATTTCCCAACTGCCTCCTCAATTGCGACAAATGGCAAAGTAGGATTAATTCGTTGCAGAGAAATCTCCAGTTCATCCATAAATAATGGATTGTAATAGTCGTGGTTAATGTCATATCCGAGTATACGGTTGTATCCTAGTTCTTCAAAGAACTCTAGTATTGCTTCTTCATAATTGCTCTCAGCATAGGCCATTTTCACACCTCCTACCATCTTTATTGCTCTAACGCTTTTTTTACCGCTTGGTAATCCCAATAATACTTACCAGCGTCGTAATATACCATAGGCAAATGTGTTCCAACGTTTCTCAATATTTCGGGACATAAATTCTTGTTAACTCTAGTTGAATTGTACAAAACAACAATATTGGAAATATCGTTATTTGCAACTTCGCATTCATATTTAACATAACTTCTGAAATCTATAGAATACCCTTTAGCACATCGTACTTGATAACTATTATAACTGTGGCAATATCTACAACTTCCATTAGTTAATTTTGCGGTTTTATCCCCAACTATTATTACGAAACGTTTTGAGGCATCTAATCTAGTTTTAAGCGAGCGTTTTATATTGCAATTTAAGCTAGTATCTCTTGCTGAGGTTAAATCATGTGCATCTACAAAACTTAATCCCCACCCTTTACCATTTTTCCACTTATATAGCTGTTCTATTGCATCTTGATCAGCCGACCAATCACCTGCAATATAAGTTTTTGTTCTATAACTCATTACTCATCCTCCTTTAAATCATATAGATTCACTTTATCCACTATCCCATCATGAATAATAATCGTGAGCTTTGCTGGATAAGCAAATTTGATTTTGCTTATCTTAAAGGTCCAAATCATAATTCTTAGCAGTTCATTTATATCAATATCTTCAAACCCATTTTTAAACCGAGTTATTCCTGCTCCAAATACTGGAACAGTAACCGAACGTTGAGCGTATAAGCGATTAATTTCATTCCAAAATGATAACAAGAATTTCACATATTCCTGAATGGTCAAATTTGCTTCATTATCTTCATTGAACTTACTAAAAGCAGTAATAATAAATTCATTTTCAATGAGAATTGAGCTGCCTAACTTATACTGTTTTTTCTTTCCCTTTTCTCTAGAATCATTAATGTTAATTACATTTCTTTGAAGACATTTATCATCCTCAATTGCTTTGTCAATACTCAACACATCATCTATGTGATTAAGAAGTAGTTGACCATTAATCGACGCCTTTGAAATAATACAGTCATCTACAGTGGTGTCAAAATATTCGTTAAACGCCACTGCTTTTAGCCCCTTTTCTTGGAAGATATCTCCAGATTTTATTTCTACCGTCGTCAATCCAATTTTAATTAAAATACGCCTACGATTATTAGCGATAATCCAAAGAATAAGATATATCAAAAAGAGAATTACTAGAAAAAGAATTCCCGCTAGAATTTTATATCTTTTCGGAATATCAACAAAAATGATTCCAGTAGACAGCAATAGCGACAGTACTCCGAAAATTGCAGAAAACTGTTTCTTCAAATTTTTATTAAAAAGACTTACTTTCATGGCTAACCTCCTTCCAGGTTTATTCATTAAATCATCATTTAGAGCAGATAGCTCGCTCAATTTTCAAGTCGTGGTTCGTGGATTTCAACCCGTTTGGTGGAGATGTTCCCGCTTCTTGGAATGAAGAACTTCTTTTTGATTTAGCAACGGTGACTTATGGGAAAAACTTACCAACAAAAAAACTTTTATCATCTGGTTATCGTGTATTTGGAGGAAATGGTCAAATTGGTTACTATTCCGAATACCTTTATAAAAAAGAACGTATTTTAATTTCTTGTCGGGGTGCGGCATCCGGGACTGTTAGACTTTCTCGACCTTATTCATTTGTTACAAACAATTCACTTATCGTAAATGAGAAAGAACCAGAATTATTTGCTTATCTCAAGGAATGGTCCCTCAACAGACAATTCTTTGATGCTGTCACAGGTTCGGCTCAACCTCAAGTGACAGTTGATTCTTTAAAGCTAATTTCTTTACCGAAACCGGATAAAGAAACTTTAGAAAAGTTCACGAATCTTTTGATGCCAATCTATAATGAGATTGAAGCAAACACAACTGAATGTGAAAAACTAGTCATCCTTCGAGATACTCTGTTACCTAAACTAATGACCGGAGAAATCTCAGTAACTGACTAAGCCGCTAAATGATGATTTATCTTCTTATTATTTCCGATTTTATCATCGATAACTTTCAGGGTCTTTCCAATTTCTCGTTGTTCTAGCAGGTTAGGACACAGAATTTCATAATTTTTCAATACATCCAACTGAACACGCTGCCTACCTGAGCTCCCAACCATTGATTTTATGGCGATTTCCCTAACATCGGGCCTAAGCAAAGTATAGTAGACAAAATCTTCATCACTAATATCTTTTTTTGCCCGACCAACAATAAACTCAGTTGATCCAAAACCAACTTCTCCTTCGTCTAATAGGCTGACTTTAGCAGTCTTCCCATTTTCTAAACTCGGAGTTATTCGAGCCATCAATGTATCGCCATTTTTGAACTTTGCTCCACCCTTGAACTCCAGCAACTCATATTCTCCAACATCTCGAGTAAATGGCTCAATTTTTTCCATAGCAATCTTCTTAGCTACCGCCCCCTTGGGGATACTCTCAGTCGGGTTAAAGCTTATAACTTCACCTAGTTTTCTCTTTTTCCAAGCTTCCAAATTATTGCCTCCTTATCCTATAAATTTTCTATGTGAGTTCTTCACATTCGCCTGATTCACCATTGCATAATGCATGGTTGTGTCTATCTTCACATGCCCTAGCAAGTGTTGAACTTGCTCAATAGGCATTCCTTTGTCTATAGCTCTAGTAGCTAGTGTTCTTCTGAACTTATGAGGATGAACTTTATTCTGATCAGCTCGCTTGCCAATTTCACGAAGCCGCGTTTCGACTCCGCCAATCTGTAATCTTTCATGCGGAGATGCTAAGGTAGAAAACAATGCCACATTTTCATCTGTCCGAGATTCAAGGTAGTTCAGTAAATGTATTTTGGTCCTAGCATCAAAGTAGACTACTCGCTCACTTCCGCCTTTTCCCAAAACAACGCACTCTCGCTCATGAAAGTTGATATCCTCCCGATTCAAGCGGACAAGTTCTCCAACACGCATGCCAGTTGATGCAAGCAAATCAATCATCGCCAAATCACGTACCTCATCGCAAGCATCCCGCAGTAGCTCCAAACTTTCATCAGAAAATGTTTCCTTTATTGGTTTGTCCGTTTTGATTTTATGAATCCTGCGAACCGGGCTTTTTAGAATGTAATCCTCATCCTCTAACCAACCAAAGAACGAGCTAAAAATTCTTCGCATATTATCAATCGTCACTTTACTTGACCCTCGTTCAAGTTGATAATCAGCTAGATAACCCCTCAACGAGTCAGTTGATATTTCACGAATTGTCAAATTTATCTTTCCTAGCATAGCTTCTATCGTTGATTCATAATACTTGAGGGATTTCTCAGAGCACCCCTCTATACGCTTTGCGGATAGAAAAGCCTTTAATAATTCCTCGTTGCATAGTTCTTGATCTGTTTCGCAAGCACTTTGAACCAACTCAATTCCTTGAAGCACACCAACTATCACATTTTGCAATATCTCTAGCTGCTCAATACTCAAAGTATGAGCCATTTTTGTTTGAATTTCAGTAATCACTTTATCTTTCATCTTTACCTCCGCTAAATTTGATAATTACTATATTGTATCAGCGGAGGCGAGGTGAAGTATAGTTGTTAAATCATCATTTAGCGGCTTAATCTGTAACTGAAATTTTGCCTGACATGAGTTTTGGTAACAACGTGTCTCGCAAAGCGACTAGTTTTCTTGATTCCACACGATTATTGATAATCTGGTCGTAAATCGGTTTAAGCTTATTTCCGATTTCCTGATAGTCCTTATTGTTTGGAATTAGAACTTCAGCTTTTTCTAGTGCGTCACGTTTGATATGCCCCATAGTTGTGGCACGATCCGCTGCCATTTTAACAAAACGGTCGAGATGGTGTTTTGTCCAAGCATAATAGAACCATTTGTCGTAGGTCTCGGATGACACTTTAAACAAATGTTGATTGAGCCCACAATCTCCACCAGTCCAGAAATCTACAAGCAGACTACCACTCCAAGAGAAGATTACATCTCCATCATGGATAATATAGTCTCTTCGAATATTTGAAGAGCATAAATCACTTGTTGAATCTGTAAAACCTTGGCGAAGTTCTTTGATTTTGAGAACAGGTAAGCCTTGTTCATTACTTTGTGGGCGATGTTTCTGCATAGCTAAACCGTTAAGATAATTTGCAATACCAGTTAAGTTTGATAATTGCCAATCATCTGGCATAACACCATTATAGGGAGACAAATCAATAAAGTAGCTATCGAAAATACTCTTAGCTATCTCAGCTAAATGATGATTTATCTCTTTGTTTTGTTCGATACGGTTATCAATGCTTAAGAATATTGACCCAATCTCTTCCTGTTTCCCCCTATCTTTTGGAAAAGATATTTGAATCTCATCCAACAGTCTTTGTCTATTCAACTCAGTTTGCCCAGTTGAGCCTTCTTGCAGACTCTCAATTTTAGGCTGCTGTGATTTCAGCGCATATCCAAGATATATCGGATCTATCTCTCTAGAATCTGCTCGAAGAATAATCATATGTCCATCAACTGTAGTCGGCTCTGGTACAGAAAATAGCTGTGCAATTCTCCCTGCTGTCCCTACTCCTGTTGAATTTATAAGGATATCGTTATCTTTTAGAAGTTTTTCTGCCGCAACCTTTTTCTTTGTCAAATCGTTTAGTCTAGCAACAGAATAGTCAATCTGAAAGTTACGATTAGTTTTTTGATTCAACACAACAACAGAATTCTCATTTTTTTCATCAGTGTACTTTGGCGGAATGCCTTTAGCAATAAAATCTACCACAGCACCCAATGATGTTGTTTTATAATCAGATGTCAAATCCAATCGCCCCCAATCGTTCTTTGATTTCTGCTTCCAGCTCATGTGAGCGAGCAAACATTTCAGATAGTTCAGAAGTTAGACGCTCCATTTTTTCTTCAAATGGCTCACCGTCATCTTCTTGTTCTTCAATGCCAACATAACGTCCAGGCGTTAAGATATAATCCTGTTTAGCTATTCCAGCTGTTTCTACTACCGCACAGAAGCCTTTTTCATCTTCTAACGTTCCATTTTGGAAAGCTTCAAATGTATCCGCAATACGTGCAATATCTTCATCGCTGAAATCACGGTGTTTACGGTCTACCAATTCTCCAATCTTACGTGCATCAATAAATACAGTCTTGCCCTTTTGTGGTTTATTCCGGGAAATGAACCACAGACACGCGGGGATAGTTACGCTGTAAAACAAGTTCGTTGGTAGTGCCACAATCCCTTCAACTAAATCTGCTTCAATGATTTTCTTGCGGATTTCTCCTTCACCGCTTTGGTTTGTTGAAAGTGAACCGTTTGCTAGAACCAATCCAATTTTCCCACTTGGTGATAGATGAGAAATCATATGCTGAATCCATGCATAGTTGGCGTTACTATTTGGTGGTGTTCCATACACCCATCGTTTATCATCTTTCAGCTTATCAGCTCCCCAATCAGAGATGTTAAATGGAGGGTTCGCCATGATGTATTCCATTTTCTGATTTTTATGCAGGTCATTGGTGAAGGTATTTGCCGGATATTCACCAAAGTTTGCTTCAATCCCACGAATTGCCATATTCATCTTGGCCATTTTCCAAGTATCGGCATTGGCCTCTTGACCGTAGATAGAGATATCATCAATTTTGCCCGAGTGTTCTTTGACAAAGTTTGCGGACTGAACAAACATACCCCCAGATCCGCAGGCAGGGTCGTACACGCGGCCTTTAAATGGCTTCAGTACTGCAACAATGGTTTTTACGATAGAAGTTGGGGTATAGAATTCTCCTCCTCCTTTCCCTTCATGTGCTGCAAATTGTTCAATGAAGTATTCGTAAGTACGACCCAACAAGTCTTTTTCTTCATTATGGTCTCGTAAGTTGATGTTATTCGTAAACATGTCAACCACTTCACCCAAGGTCTGCTTGTCCAAATCAGAATTTGCATAATTCATCGGCAACACGCCTTTGAATGACTTGTTCTCTTTTTCAATAGCCCGCATGGCATCATCGATAACTTGACCAATTTCTGGTGTATGTGCTTTTGATGAAATATACGACCACCGTGCATCTTTTGGCACGAAGAAGATATTTTCCATTGTATAGGCATCTTTTTCTTCTTCAAATCCTTCGCCTTCATCAACAAGCTCATCATATTTCCATTCGAAAGTATCAGACACATACTTCAAGAAAATGAGTCCAATTACAACTTTCCGATAATCGCCAGCAGAAATACTCCCTGAAGCACGTAACTTATCTGCTACTGCCCATAATTCTTTCTCAAACCCTAAGTTTGCATTCGTTTTTGCCAATTCCATTTCCTCCTCTTAATCAACAATTTGGAACGCTTCTGCGATCCCCATCGAGTTATAGAAATCACGATTAACATGATGTTCTTTTTCCTTCAAAGCAGTTAACTGCCGTTCAATTTCATCCATTTCTTCCTTATACTTATTCAACGCTTGCTGTTGTTGTTCTAAAGTTAACTTCGGAATTGGAAAATCACGCAAATCGTGAATACTAATTTGTCTAATTGTTGTCCCTTTAGAAATACGTTCTAAAAGAATCTGAGACATGGGGCTTTCAAAATAAAGTTTCAGCCATTCTGGCAAGTAACCTTTTAGTGGTCGAATCCTTACCAAATTTGCATTAACAAGTAACTTATCTTGCTCTCGGTCCACAAGTCCAATCTTGTTAGTAGTTCCGCGGACACTCAAAAGCAAATCACCCTTACGTACGGTGTAATTATCAATCCTTGCACCTTCCGAAGTGGTCCGGATTAGATTATCGTAGTTTATTCCTTCTTCAGATATATCTGAAATTCGGATTACCTGATAGTCCCCGTCTTCGCTTTCATTGCTTCTCGTAAGGTTATATCCACGTCCAATATCTGCAATCTTTCCTAGTGGAATTGTATCCATCTCGTCAAATTGGTGGAAGTCAACTTTTATTTCCATGCCATCAATATCATAGGTATCTTGAACAACATAAGAATCAACCGATAAGTCCGCATTCCTAATCTCGTTTAATGAAATATTTACAGAAAAATTTTTCACTTCATCTTTTGTATGGTATGCTTCTAAAATTCGAATAATTGTCTCATCAGAAAGGATTCTTTCACGCCTATTTTGAATAGTAATCATGTCTTCAGTCACTTTGATGAACTGGATTCTTCTCTCTTCCTTTTCTTCCTTGTTATTGTTGAAAACCAATATAGAAGTTGGTACTATCGCCCCAGTAAACATTCCTTCAGGTAATGAAATGATTGTTTCAATCAAATCATAATCTAAAATGGATTGGCGAATGACACTATCCGGACCACTTCTGAATAATGCCCCATTTGGAACAACCGTCACGGCTTTTCCTCCAGTTGCCTTCAGAGAGGAAATAGCATTACTTGCAAATGCCCAGTCTCCAGATGAACGAGTCAATGGGCCAAATGGGAAACGCCCATATTTGTCGTCAGATAGTGGTTGCATCAAACGCATCCCAAACGGTGGTACTTGAATGACTTTGTCGTATTTACGATTATCCTCTAAGTAAAAAGGATTTTCCAAAGAATCTCCAATATATACCTCTAAACTTGAACGGTCAGCCCCGTAAACAATAAGTTTAATAAATGCTAAAGTTGCAATTCTTTCATTTATCTCCTGGCCAACTACTTTTGCTGGCGACTCTTTTAGTGTTTCTACAAGAGTTCCGCCTGTTCCCATGGTTGGATCCAAGACATAATCTCCCTTTTCAACACCGGCAAGTCCAACAATTAATTGATTGATAAATTGGGCGGTCATCACTGTCCCTACTTGACGTCTAGCTCCGTAACCTTCAACTTCAATCATAAGAGCTGCCTCGATAAGTAGCTTAGCTTCAAATTCGTTCGCAGCCTTAAGAATCTCGCGGTATTTGCTGTCAGGAATTGAAGAAATGATCCCTTCAACTTTCATGGGTAATCCCTTCAAAATTCCATACGAATCCGACTCGATTAACTCTGACAAGGAATGCACCAATGCCGTTTTATCTTGGAGTACTAGATTTTTAATCACGTTATGATTAGAAAACTTCAAAAGGGCAAGACTAGCAAAGAGCCCTGACACTTCTTCTACTCGAATGTTTCCAAGAAAGTCATTTGCAATTTTCCATATTAGTTTCTCAGGCATATAAACCCTCCATTCACTGTTTCTATTATATATTATATCACCACTTAGTACTCATTGTACTAACTTATGCGAAATAAAAATGTTTGGGCGAGATGCCCAAACATTTTTTCTTTCAACAACAATATCGTATCACGATTTTTCTAATACGTCAATAGAGAATTTGTAAAACTTTTTGTTAGTACTCTCTATACTAAACCAATAGACACCACCTAGAGAGTTTTCTCAAAGGTGGTGTCTATGCTAGACTGACTGAAAATATAATTTCGTATGGGTCAGCAGTTCCAATTTAATTCTCTCAAATTCTTGATTTAAGTCCAATGTCACAACACTTATTTGATTTCCATTCAGTTCATAATGATGATCTGGTTGATGTTCATCTGTCGTCTTAGCATATAGCAGCATGCCCCCAACTTTCTCACCTTCTCTAGGAATCCAGTTATTAACGTACGTGAAGATTTGATAGAGATTATCGGACTTTTGCTTGGCATTTCCACCCGAAAATTTTGTAGCCATATTTTCAGAATAAAATTTGGTATCGACAATCAAGACTTTAGCACTATCGCTTAAAACAATATCCGTCTGCATCACTGGCAAGGCATCGATGAAACCATCTGTAGAAATCCACGGTATTTGTGGATGAGTCACTTTATAGTTCGTCTCCCGTTTATAGAATGCAAACACAAACTTCTCATATAGCGCAGATAGCCTTTGCTCATCTTCTACTTCCCTTAGCCATCGTTCCTCAGATGACTCATCTAGGAGCAATTCTTCAAAATAATACCTGCATATATCAATCAGGAACTGATATCGTATATTTTGGCGATTGTAGCGGACTTGCTTCCAAAGCCCAAGGGTGAGTTCAATATCTGTCGCCTCAGCAAAATATGGTAACAAGCCAAAGAAGAATCTTCTATTCGTTTTGGAAACGTCAGGTGTCCTGCTAAGATAGCGAATCGTTGCCTTCAAAATCTGATTTAGAAGCACATCCTCAGAAAATTCATCATATAAAACAACTAACTTCTTATCAACAAGAGCATTCCGTTTAATCGAGGCATTAATATCTATTTTTCCTTTAATGACCGTTGACGTGTCGTCTTTCCGGATATAATCTTTAATCAGCCCACCACGGATTAACACAGGAATTCCTATCTTCAATATCTCAACATATAATTCCTTAACATTATCAAATTTCTCTACGTCCAACTTTTTATATTCTGATAGCTTTATGGTTTGGTACGCATACGAAAGCATATAGTAGATGTTTCGAATGGGAATCTTACTGTTACTTTCCTTCATACGCAGCAACCCTCAACTTCTTTGCCCAACTCTCAGCCTTTTCCTCATCATCGAACCAATACTCAAGCAATTGTGGAATAATCTCATATTCAACTACTTCAACTAATCTTGTATCAGGATTAACCTCAAAGGCATCACCAACGAAGTAACTATGTCCAATTTGAAATCCTTTCCCGAGTTCTTCGGTAATAGAATGATTTAATTCTTTTACAGTTTCAATTATCCTTAACATCTTAGCTGGAGAATTAATCTTTTCTAAATACTCAAGGAATGTCTTATTTTCAAATGCCGGTGAGATTTCATAAAACGAAAAGCGACGTCTCAATGCGTAATCCAATAACGCAAGACTTCTGTCAGCAGTATTCATCATCCCAATTAAATATAGATTTGCTGGGACAGCAAACTTTTCACTCGAATAAAGCAGATTAACTGATTTCCCGCGTTTATCTGTTTCTATAAGCATCATAAGCTCACCAAAAATCTTGCTCATATTCCCACGATTTATCTCATCAATTATGAAGAAGTAATCACGATCGAGATCTCGAGCTGCCTTTCTAGCAAACTTAACAAATGGTCCTTGTTTCAATTCAAAGCCATCACCATCTGCTTTTGGACGGTAACCCTCAATAAAATCTTCGTAACTATAACTTTGATGGAATTGGATCATTTGTATCCTTGAATCATCTTTTTCTCCCATCATCAAATAGGCAAGACGGTCAGCTATAAAAGTCTTTCCAACGCCCGGTGCACCTTTCAAAATTAGGTTTTTCTTGTTTTGTAATACCGACTGAAGTTTTCCTAAGTCTTCCTCATCAATAAATACCTCTGAAAGAAAATCTTCTCTTGTATATGGGGGATTCTCTTCAACAGTCGGTCTAGATTCCACATAGCGAATATAATAATCTATGGAGCTACCAGAAACTCCTTTATATCTGTCATAACTATCATCATTTAATACGGTTTCTTTGATATCCTTTAGAGCTTCAGTATCTGTTTCACCAAAAATGACTACATTGAATTTATCCTCGATATCTTTCAACGATGAAATCTTTTGAGTGATTGTTTTATCATTCAGAAGTTCACCATTCGGCTGTACTTGTTGAGATAACCAAACCTTAAATTCGTTTATGAGATGAGCCTTCTCGTCAATTGTTTCCCCATCAATTAATTGATTAATATAGACAATCCAATCAGGAAAATCATTGAAACTCGTCAATGTTTTTTGAGCTACTTGTTCTCGTAATTTCCAAGAACCGTTATCCGTCCAGTTGATGGTATGCCTATGCTTATATTCCGAAACACGATTATCAAAGTAGTAGTCACCTGTAACAACGCCTTTACCGACAATACGTTTTACCCCAGCTTTCGCATAGACAATATCCCCTGGTTTGACTTCCTGATAAAAATCCCAGACTGCCTTTGAATCATTTGTAGGCCGTTTATCATCATTTCGGTGTTCAGAAATAACCTTCTCTACATCTGACCTATTCTCATACTGTTCTAAATCACCAAGAAAATCCCAGCCAAGTCCCATTACCCCGTCTTGATAAAATTCATCCCATTTTCTAGCATCATCTCCAGGGGCATATACCCAATAATTCACACTATCATCAACTTGACCATCTAGACTGGATACTTTCCTCTCTTTCTTTGGGTAAGTCAAGCTCGGGGTCTCTGCATAATATAAAAATTTTAAGTACGCACGTAAAATTACCCCTAACTGAGGAATCCCTCCAAAATTAGTAGGCTTACTTCGCTTTCCTGAATCAAATTCCATTTGAGCATACTTGTGCAACCAAGCATCTTTTTTAGTATTAAACTCCTTGGAATATCGTTTTTGTTTTCCTCGTAGAATTTGGGTAACGTCCTCGTCACTCTCCCCAGTTATTTGTTGGTAAATATCTTTGAAATCAGAGAAGTTCTTATAGTAGAAGAAATTCTCATAGAAACCATCACCGAGGTCAAACTTCTTTAGCAACGAACCTAACCGTTCTAAATAAGGTGCGTACCACCCACCTGTTGCTTCTCCAAGATTTTCTGTCGCCCAACCAATATATTGTTGTTTTTGTTCTTCCATCAGATTGCTCATTTCTGCCACCTCATACTTGAAAGCAGTTAGCTCATGTGATTTATCCACATTTAGAAAACTGCAAATTATCCTTAATTATATCACGTAAACGTTTTCTTGTGTATATCAAATGAGATTGTTCACCTTGCCAACATCCTAATCACCTACCCAACCCACCCGTTATCCGACTTACCTACCAAACTATCAAAATTCCCTCGTTGATATGTTCCCACAACCAAAAAAAGAGAGCCAGAACCAAAAAGTTCCAACTCCCTAAAATCTTCAAAATACCGCAGTATCAAGGCATTTCTAACCCTTATTTATCTATCCGTGTTATCAATGCGACCAACTCAATGTGCGTGGTTTGTGGGAATAAATCAACCGGTTGGATTTTTTCACAGCTATATCCTCTAGCCTTGAAATCAATTAAATCACGAGCCATTGTTCCTGGGTTACAGGAAATATATACAATTTTTTCTGGTTGCATATCACAAGCTGCATGAATAAAGTCAGGCGTTAATCCTTTTCGGGGTGGATCAACAAAAATGACTGCCGGCTGCATTTCTTCTTTTGACCATTGCCCCATTACTTTTGTGGCATCACCGACTAAGTAAGTTGCATTTTCAATGCCATTTAAATTTGCATTTTTTTGTGCATCTGCCACCGCTTCTGGAATTGATTCCATCCCATAAACGTGTTTAACACGATCAGCAACTGATAAACCAATCGTCCCAATTCCAGCATATGCATCAATAACCACGTCATCCGGTTTTAAGGCTGCCATCTCAAAAGCTGTTTCATACAATACTTCGGCCTGCTCTGTATTAACTTGGTAAAAAGACTTAGCAGAGATCCGGAATGTTTTTCCTAACAATGTATCTTCAATATGATCTTTACCATAAAGTAATTTTTCTCTCTCACCAAAAATAACGTTAGTTTTTTCAGTATTAACATTTTGAATAACACTAACAACCTCAGGAATTTCTTGGTGAATTTGGTTGGCAATTTCTTCGGCTTTAAAAAATTTGTTACGTAACGTTACCAATACCACCATCATCTGACGGGAATAATGCCCTTGACGAATTACTATATGACGCAATAAACCTTCGTGTTGTTGCTCGTTATACGCTTTAACATTGAAGCGTTCTAAAATATCACGGACTTTAATAATGGCTGCATCAATCGCTGGATCTTGAATAAAGAAGTCTTCAATTGCAACCAAATCATGACTATTTTTGCGGTAAAAGCCCGTTTGGAGTCTTCCGTCTTTTCGGCGGACAGGAATTTGCGCTTTGTTTCGATAGCCTGAAGGTTTTGCCATTCCAATAGCAGGAAGTACCGGAATATCAGGCATTTTAGCAATTTTTTGTAAAACTGTTTCCACTTGTTTTTGTTTAAAAAGTAACTGTTCTTCATAAGCCAAGTGACTCAAAGGAGCAATACCAGTTCGTAATAAGTCTTCATTTTTTATATCTACACGCTTGCTACTTTTTTCCAAATAAGAACGAACTTTCCCAATCCCAAATTTTTTGCCTACTTTAATTACTTTTAAAATAACTTTTTCTCCGGGCAGGGCATTATCTACAAATAATGGGTAATGATCAATTTTAGCCACCCCCATGCCTTCATAAGTTAAGTCAGAAATAGTTACTTCATATTCATTGTTTTTTACTACTGGATATACTTGATCTGTTTTTTTCATAGTTCCTCCTAAATTTAGAACAAAAACAACCGCATCGGCTGCTGACTGATTCTCACTAAACAATCCTTGTTTATTCTAAGGCATAACCTTGACATATACAACCAAAAACTCCACATCCGTCTGTATGAATGTGGAGTTTATAATTATTTCTTATCATTTTGATCCGCAATTTGACCATCACCATCAATATCTTCATCCGTCAATTTTTCAACTTCTTTAATAAAATCACGACTTACTTCTTCGTATTCCGCTTCTTCTTCTTCATAACCCACGACTGCATCGTCAGGAATCGCATCAAGATTAGCATACATTTCAATATGGTGATGGTGATTAATAAACGTCATCGGTGCATCCCCACCATATTCGCCATCAAGATTGATCATTAGTTGATTTTTTTCACCAATTGTATCTACTTCTAAACGACTAGTTTTAGTATAAATAATTCGCTTATCGTTGATATGTTTCCCACCATTTAACATTAAAGCTACCAAATGGACAATTTCAAAAATATTAGCCGTCTTCACGATAATAAGTGAAAATTTACCGTCATCTAGTTTAGCATCCGGAGCGATTTGTTCAAAGCCACCAACAGAGTTCGTTAAAGCCAAGAAAAACATCGAAGCATTTCCTTTGTATTCACCTTCGTCATATTTTAAATGCATTTTAATAGGTTTTACGCGGGGTAATAATTCTGCACCTTTAGCTAAGTAGGCTAAATACCCGAAAATACTTTTTAATTCAGAAGGAACATCATAAGTCAGTTCAGTCAAATGACCACCAGCGGCAATATTAATAAAATAATTTTCTCTGGCTTGACCGATATCCATTTTAATCGTTTGTTTTTTTAAAATGACTTCAGCGGCAGCTTTTAAATTATCGCGGGGAATTTTCAAAGCGCGGGCATAGTCGTTTGTAGTTCCAGCGGGGATAATGGCCATTTTCGGACGTTTCTTTAAAGGGGCGATACCATTAACGACTTCGTTAATGGTACCATCACCACCGGCGGCAACAATTAAATCAAAGCCAGCTTTAGCAGCCCGCGTAGCTTCATTTTTAGCTGAATTTGGTTCTGGAGTCGTTGCAAAAGCACTGGCTTCAAAACCGGCTTGTTCCAATACTTGTAAAATATCGGCTAAGCTACGTTTTGTTGCCTCTTTACCTGATGTTGGATTATAAATCACACGTGCTTTTTTCATACTCTTATTAGCGTTTAGCCAATTCAGCCTGGAGTAATTGATTTACAACAGCTGGATTTGCTTTCCCTTTCGTTTGTTTCATAATTTGTCCCACTAAAAAGCCAACAGCGCGGTCTTTCCCGTTTTTAAAGTCTTCAATTGATTGGCCATTGTTATCTAAAACTTCATTAATAATTGGCAGTAATTGAGCAGGATCAGATAATTGCACTAAACCTTTTGCTTCAACAACCGCTTTAGCATCGCCACCGTTTTGAATTAATTCGCGGAAAACTTTTTTAGCAATTTTTGAACTGATCGTACCATCTTGAATTAAAACAATCATCCCAGCTAAATTAGCAGGTGTTAATTTTGTTTCGCCTAATTCAAGTTTTTCGCTATTTAAGTAAGCCGATACTTCACCCATTAACCAGTTTGAAGCCAGTTTAGCATCTGCACCGGCAGCAAGAGTTGCTTCAAAGAAATCAGACATTTCTTTGGTTAAGGTTAAAACTTTAGCATCGTATTCTGGTAGGCCAAATTCATTGATATAACGTAAACGACGAGAAGCTGGTAATTCAGGTAAACTTGCTTTTACTTTACTAATCCATTCATCATCAATCACAAATCGGGGAATGTCTGGTTCTGGGAAGTAACGGTAATCACTTGAACCTTCTTTAACCCGCATCAAGATAGTTTTATTGGTAGTTTCATCAAAACGACGTGTTTCTTGTTGAATTTCTCCACCAGAAAGCAACACTTTTGCTTGACGTTTTTCTTCAAAGGCCAAACCTTTTTTAACAAAACTCATGGAATTTAAGTTTTTCAATTCCGTTTTTGTTCCGAATTCTTCTTGTCCATAAGGTCGAATGGAGATATTGGCATCACAACGCATGGAGCCTTCTTCCATTTTGACATCTGAGACATCGGTAAATAAAATAATAGAACGTAATGCTTCTAAATACGCATAGGCTTCTTCTGGTGAGCGCATATCTGCTTCTGAAACAATTTCAATCAAAGGTGTGCCTTGACGGTTTAAATCGACATAAGAATAACCGCCAATACCATGCATATTCTTACCGGCATCTTCTTCTAAATGCACCCGTTCAATCCGAATTTTTTTCTTTTTCCCCTCTACTTCAATTTCAATCCAGCCGTCATGTCCGATTGGTTGATCAAACTGTGAAATTTGATAAGCTTTAGGATTATCAGGATAAAAATAGTTTTTGCGATCAAAATGTGTTTCTTTTGAAATTTCGCAATTTAATGCTAGCGCTGCTTTCATACCAAATTCAACTGCCGCTTTATTCATTACTGGTAAAACCCCAGGATAGCCCCAGTCAATAACATTAGTATTACTATTTGGCTCTGCGCCAAAATGTGCCGGTGCAGGTGAGAAGATTTTAGAGTTGGTCTTTAGTTCCACGTGAACTTCTAACCCAATAACTGTTTCAAAATTCATTATTTATTCCCCCCTAAAATCACTGGTTTTTGTAAATGGAAATCTGTTGCACCTTCAAAAGCTGCAGCAGCTTGATACATTGTAGCTTCATCAAATTGTTTACCGATAATTTGTAAACCGACTGGTAACCCTTCTGAAAATCCAGCTGGAATTGACATTCCCGGTAGTCCCGCTAAGTTTACTGGAATCGTTAAAATATCACTCATATACATTGTAACAGGGTCATTGATTTTTTCACCTAAGCCAAAAGCAACGGTTGGTGAAGCTGGTCCAATAATTAAATCATAGTCATTAAACACTTTATCAAAATCTTGTTTGATTAAAGTCCGTACTTGACCTGCTTTTTTGAAATAAGCATCATAGTAACCGGCACTTAAAGAAAATGTGCCCAACATAATCCGACGTTTAACTTCTGTACCAAAACCTTCACTGCGAGATTTTACATAAACATCTTCCAAGTTTTCAACATCTTCAGCCCGGAAACCATAACGGATACCATCAAAACGTTGCAAGTTTGAACTAGCTTCAGAAGAGGCGATAATGTAATATACCGCAACACCATATTTTGAATGGGGTAAACTAACTTCTTCAACAGTTGCTCCTAATTTTTCAAAGGTAGCCGCTGCTTTTTCAATCGCTGCTTTAACGCCAGGTTCGACACCTTCACCTAAATATTCTTTTGGTAAACCAATTTTAAGGCCTTGCACGCCTTTTTCAAGATTAGCGGTAAAATCTGGCACAGAAATACCAGAGCTAGTACCATCTTTTTCATCGTAACCACTAATCGCATTTAGGGTTAAGGCGTTATCTTTAACATTGCGAGTTAAAGGTCCAATTTGATCTAAAGAAGACGCAAAAGCAATCAAGCCAAAACGAGGGACACGGCCGTAAGTTGGTTTCATTCCCACAATGCCATTAAATGCTGCTGGTTGGCGAATAGAACCACCCGTATCACTACCCAATGAAACTGGAATTTGGCCGGCAGCTACTGCCGCAGCTGAACCACCAGAAGATCCTCCTGGTACTTTGCTTTCATCCCAAGCGTTTTTGGTTTTTTTGAAGTAAGAAGTTTCACTACTTCCTCCCATTGCAAATTCATCCATATTCAATTTACCAACCGGAATCATATCGGCTTGATAAACTTTGTCCATTACTGTCGCATCATAGATTGGTTCAAAATTTGATAAAATTTTAGAAGCCGCAGTAGTTAAAATATCTTTTGTAACAATATTATCTTTAATCCCAATTGGAATACCGGCTAAAACATTCGCTTCTGTAATTCCTTTTAAGTCCAACGCTTTGGCTTGTGCGAGAGCTTTTTCTTCACTGACAGTTATAAATGCTTCTACTTGTGGTTCTGTTTCTTTAATCCGCGCGATTGTAGATGCGGTTAAATCAGTGGCGGTGATTTCTTTTGCCACTAATAAATCATGTAGTTCACTTAAACTTTTATCATATAAGTTTTCCATTAAGCGCCAGCCTCCCCATTATCAATAATCGCCGGCACTTTAATAAAGCCGTCTTCTTTTTCTGGTACATTTTTCATTAAATCATCCCGATTCATGCCAGCTTCGGCACGGTCTGGGCGCATAACGTTAACTGTTTCTACCACATTAGATGTAAATGGAACGCCAGTTGTATCGACTTCGTCTAAAAGTTCAACCATTTCGATAATTTTGCCTAATTGATCAGTAAATTCTACTGCTTCTGTTTCAGAAAATGCAAGTTTTGCAAGTTTTGCCACGTGCTTTACTTGTTCTTCACTAATTGCCATACTACCCCTTCTTTCTTGCCACTAAGTATTTAAATGGTGCACAAAATACTTTTTCTTTTCTATAATGAAATAATTCTGCCTATTTTTCAAGTAACTAATTGAAAATATAGGAAATAATCTCTTTTTGTTCCGGTTTTTTGGCCACGAAAGCTTGTGGACCTTCGACAGAATTAATTTGAACCTCGACATTCCCCGCAACAGAATCAAAGATAGATTCCACTTGTTTACCCACGTACTGCGTAAAGCTAGTAATTTCAGTTTTACTATAATATTTTGTTTCAATATTGATCGTTAAATTTTCAACTTGTTCATCGACATAATAAACTTGGCCTGTCACACCTACTAAGTTAGGAAAGAAATTTTGGACAGCAGCTTGAAAAGAATTAAATTTAGTGCTCATTCCATCTTGTGTAGCGATATTCTTAACCTCAGAAGCTACTGGTAGCGACAAATGACTTTCATTTACTGCCTTAAAATCAGCAATCGTAGTGCCACCATCTTTGCTAACTGCTGTATAAATATAGTTACCACCATTAATATCTTCTTTTGAAGCTTGTTCAAAAATACCTACGACGATGGGAATATTTTTTAATCCTTCCATTTTACGAACTCTTGTTAAAACCGCATTAATCGTTTTTCTGGCATTGGCCATTAATTCATCGCGAGAAATTGGAGTTTCACTATCATTGCCATAGTAGACCGAATTAAAAGCAAAGCCTAAAGACATCCCAGCTAATGTTTTCCCATCCTCTTTTAAGAAATCTTGTTCCATTAACTGTTGGAAAATAATTGGTTGACTCTCATCAGCCGGGTTTAAACCTTGATTATTGTCATCTGAATTGCGCGCCAACCATTTTTCAATAGTATCGTAATCGAGTTTTTGACCTTCTTGAAAGAAGTATTTATCTGGTGAAAATGTTTGATGCGATAAGCGTAATAAACCTGATTCAAAATTATCTTGATTATAACCGCTATTTAATTTAGTGGCGTTTAGCTCTCTTGCTGCACTTGTTTTATAGCGACCGTCATTGATGATAGCCTGATATTCAGAACGATCAATGCGGCCTGTTGTCATATTGCCCCCATCTGATTTATTCCCATTATCAACATTACTAACACCCTTATCTAAATTGCCACAACCAGAGAGGAGCAGTAACATAGCGCTAGTTAAAAATAATGATTTAATCTTCATGAACTAAACTCCTATCCAAAGCCTCTACCATCTGTTGTTCATTCCAGACAGTAATGCCTAATTCTTCTGCTTTTGTTAGTTTACTGCCAGCATCTTCACCAGCTACGACAATATCTGTTTTCTTTGAAACACTGCCGGTTACTTTTCCACCAAGATTTTCAATCTTTTCTTTGGCTTCATTACGATTATAGTGAGTCAATTTACCAGTTAAAACAACCGTTTTGTCATTAAATGGCGAATCGATTTCTGTCTTATTTACTAAGCGACCTTTATAAGTAAAGTTCACGCCGGCTGCTTTTAGTTCTTCTAGGAGGTCATGGACCTCTTCATTGTCAAAATACGTCACAATGCTGTCAGCGATGGTTTGACCTAAAGTATCTAAAGCAACAATGCTTTCTTTATCCGCTTTGGCAATTGTCTCTAAGTTGCCAAAATTTTCGGCTAATATTTTGGCTGCCTTAGCTCCGACATGACGAATCCCAAGACCAAACAATAACCGTTCAACTGAATTATCTTTACTGCTGGCAATCGCTTGTAAAATATTGTTAGCCGATTTTTCTTTGATTTTTGGTAAAGTCAGTAATTGTTCTTCTGTGATGCTATACAAACCAGCAACGTCATTTAATAAGTGATGATCATACATCTGGGCTAAGACTTTAGGACCTAAACCATCGATGTTCATGGCATCTCGTGAGACAAAATGACGTAAGCCTTCTTTAATTAAAGCCGGACATTTCGGATTGATACAACGCAACGCCACTTCATCGTCTAAATGGACCAACTCACTACCACACACCGGGCACTGTGTAGGAATAGGGTAAGGTTTGCTGTCTTTTGGTCGCAAAGCCAGAACAACTTGCGCCACTTCAGGAATTATATCACCAGCTTTATAAATAGTTACAGTGTCTCCTACATGTAGGTCCTTTTGCTTAATGAAATCAACGTTATGCAAACTAGCGCGACTCACCGTTGTTCCCGCCACACGAACAGGGGTCATAACAGCAGTAGGCGTCACCACACCAGTTCTACCAATAGTCCATTCAATATCTAAAAGCTCAGTTTGCGCTTCTTCAGGAGGAAATTTATAGGCCGCCGCCCATCTTGGTGCTTTGACGGTAAAACCAAGTTCATCTTGTTGATGAAAATCATTGACTTTAATCACGACACCATCAATTTCATATGGTAGCGTTCCTCTGCTTGCTTGAAATTCTGCAATGTAGTCCCAAATTTCATCAATATTTTTACATATTCTTCGGTTTGGATTCACATGAAAACCAACTTTTTCCAATTGCTTTAAAGCAGCCGCTTGACTGTCTACATGCAATGGACCAAAGTCTACCACCGTGTATAAAAAGGTATCCAAATTCCGTTTTGCCGTTATTTTGGGATCTAGTTGGCGCAAGCTTCCCGCTGCCGCATTACGGGGGTTAGCAAAAATAGCTTGTCCCGCCTCGTCTCTTTGTTCATTTAAGGCCACAAAGGATTTCTTTGGCATAAAACACTCACCCCGCACTTCGATCGTGAGGGGTTCTTCTAAACGCAACGGAATGGAACGCACTGTTTTTAAATTTTCCGTAATATTTTCACCGACTGTGCCATCTCCACGAGTAGCACCTCGCACAAACAGGCCATCTTCATACCGCAATGTCACCGATAATCCATCAATTTTCAACTCGCAAACGTAAGAGACGTCATTGCCTAACTCTTTTGTGACACGGTTAATAAAAGCCTCAATTTCTTCTTTACTAAAAACATCATTTAAACTATACAACGGCACGTCATGAACAACTTTTTCAAATCCCTGTAAAACTTCCCCCCCCACACGTTGGGTAGGAGAATCAGCAGTAACAAGTTCGGGATATTGCATCTCGATTGCTACTAAATCGTGATAGAGTTTGTCGTAAACATAATCTTCTACAGTTGGATTATCTTTAACGTAATATTCATAAGCATATCTGTTTAATTCTTGTCTTAAAGCAGCTGCTTTTTTGGTTAAATCTGCCATTGATTCTGCCATCTCCACTTTTCCTTTCTGAAAACTAGATTTTTTCAATCGGGGCAAACGCGGCGAGTAGTCTTTTTACTCCTTGTTCAGGAAAAGCTACATCTAATTCCATATCTTTTTTGGCACCACTTGTTTTAACTACTGTCCCGACGCCCCATTTTTTATGTCGTAATTTATCGCCCACTTGCCAAGCAGCTTTTTCACCACCAGTATTTTGTTTAACATGAACACCAGTTGTTGCTGTTTGTTCATAGGCTGGCCTTGTTGCATAAGCTTTTCTGGTGGCAAAGGGACGGTTATTTGCAGGCTGTACAACTTGTCCTGCTTTTGTTAACAACTGATCCTCAATTTCTTCTACAAAACGTGAAGGACGGTTATATTGTGTTTTTCCATATAATGTGCGAGTAAAAGCATTGGTTAAATATAATTCTTCTTCTGCACGCGTAATTCCAACATAAGCTAAGCGTCTTTCTTCTTCTAATTCATTTTCTTCCATCAAAGCGCGAGATAAAGGAAAAATACCTTCTTCTAGTCCAATTAAAAAGACTACTGGAAATTCCAAACCTTTGGCCGCGTGCAGCGTCATTAAAGTGACCTGACTATTGGACTCTTCAAAACTATCTACGTCTGATAATAAAGCCAAATCATTTAGAAAAACAGATAGCTTATCGGCTGCATTTTCTGTATCTTCTTCATTTTCCCGTTCATAATTTTTATCAAATTCTTGGGTTACAGTCAAAAACTCTTCTAAGTTTTCTAAGCGATTTTGAGATTCCAGCGTATTTTGGCGTTTTAAATCGTCTTCATAACCACTTTTTGCCAAAACTTCTTTTGTTAGTTCCGTGATCGTTAAAAACGAGCTCATCTTTTGAAAATTGGTAATGAGTGTAGCAAAGTTTTCCAACTCTTTACCGGCTTTGCCACTAATATTAGCTAAAGCGGAATTTTCGGCAGCTTCTAAAAGTGAAAAACCATGAAGATTTCCAAATTGGCGTAGTTTTTCTAAGGAAGTAGCACCAATCCCCCGCTTTGGTATATTCACAATGCGTTCAAAACTTAAAGAATCAGCAGGATTAGCAATCACTTGTAAATAGGCCAAAATATCTTTGATTTCTTTACGATCGTAGAATTTATGTCCTCCCACCATCTTATAGGGAATATTGGCTTTTAATAATGTTTCTTCCACTACACGAGATTGGGCGTTGGTCCGATATAAGATAGCAAAATCACCGTATTGCCGCGCTTGCGTTTGACGCTTTGTTTGCATTTCACTTACGATAAAACGCGCCTCATCCCGTTCGTTATCACCTCGATAATACGTGATTTTTTCTCCTGCATCATTTTCTGTCCACAATTTTTTGTCTTTGCGGTTTTGGTTGTTTTGGATTACTTGATTGGCTGCAGTTAAAATAGTTTGAGTTGAACGATAATTTTGTTCTAACAAAATAACTTTAGCATCAGGATAATCTTTTTCAAAATCCAGAATATTTTGCATATCCGCTCCCCGCCAGCCATAGATACTTTGGTCGGCATCACCGACTACGCATAAATTTTTAAAGCGGGCCGCTAACATATTTACCAAAGTGTACTGGGCATGGTTAGTATCTTGGTACTCATCTACGTGAATATAATGAAATTTATTTTGATAGTACTGTAATGATTCCGGATGATCGTGGAATAAACGAATGGTATTCATAATTAAATCGTCAAAATCCATACATTCATTTACTTTTAACTCTTGTTGATACATATCATAACAACGCGCTACAATCTCTTCAAAAAAAGCTCCTTGTTGTGCTTCATAATCACTAGGCGTTAAAAGGGCGTTTTTTGCATTTGAAATAGCCGCTAAAATGGAACGGGGATCATATTTTTTAGGGTCGATATTTAGCTCTTTTAAGACACGCTTCATCAACGTCAACTGCTCTGAACTATCTATAATGGTAAAATTACGAGAATACCCAATATAGTCAACATCTCGTCTTAAAATACGCACACACATAGCGTGAAACGTCGATACCCAAACATCTTGACCACCAGTAGGAATAATCTTATTAACCCGCTCTTTCATTTCTTTAGCAGCTTTATTAGTAAACGTGATTGCTAAAATATTCCAAGGATTTACTTCTTTTTCTTCAATTAAATACGCGATTCTATGAGTTAATACGCGTGTTTTACCACTACCGGCGCCTGCCATAATTAACAGCGGGCCTTCAGTTTGCTTTACAGCTTCTTTTTGCCGAGGATTCATTCCCTCTAATAATGAATTGGGTGACACCTTACAACATCCTCTCTCATTCAATCTTTTCAATTATAGCATTTTAGCCTCTTTGGATAAATTGAAAAAGAAAAAAATATTGGGTTTTTTATAAAGGTTTTAAAACAAAAAAAGAACAAATTTTTTTAAGCTACGATTTCTATTTGTCCTCTATAAAAAAATCCGCTATGATAAAAACGCAGACTTTTGACAAGTGAATAAATGAAATGGCGGGGTTGTTGTGAAGAATTTTTTAGATACATTGGATAAAACCAAAATAAAATACATTGCAAAAGGTGTGTTAGTTGGTGGTTTAGCGGGAGTTGTGGTTAGTTTATTTCGATTGGCAATTGAAAAAATTGGTGAAGTGTTACCACTCATTTATAGTCAGCTAAAAAGCCACCCCCTTTGGCTAATCCCCTGGTGTTTATTTATGATTTTTTTAGCATTTGTGGTTGGTTTATTAATTAAAAGTGATCCTAATATTAAAGGTAGTGGGATTCCGCAAGTAGAGGGCCAATTAAAAGATGAAGTGAATGTTTCATGGTGGTCTGTTTTATGGAAAAAATTTGTCGGTGGTATTTTAAGTGTTGGAACTGGACTTTTTCTTGGACGAGAAGGCCCTTCTATTCAACTTGGCGCTAGTTGTGCACAAGGTATTGCCGTTAAACTAAAAGCCACGAAGAGCGAAGAAAAAATCTTACTGTCAAGTGGCGCTGCTGCTGGCTTAGCGGCGGCTTTTAACGCACCTATTGCCGGTCTATTATTCGTTGTTGAAGAAGTCCATCACAATTTTTCACCTCTTGTTTGGTTAACTTCTTTTGCGGCGGCATTAACGTCAAATTTCGTTTCTTTAACTTTTTTTGGTTTACAACCGGTATTGCATTTAGGGGACATTCCTTCTTTACCACTAAGACATTATTGGCTGTTAATTTTATTAGGTATATTATTAGGTGTTTTAGGACGCTTTTATCAAATTATTTTATTAGCGCTTGATAATTGGTATGCTCTGCTACCTCTACCTAGTTATTTTCGTGGTGTTTTACCTTTTGTTCTAATTATTCCAATCGGTCTTTTTTTTCCTCATATCTTAGGAGGAGGAAATCAAATCATTCTTGCCTTAGGTCAACATTCGCCTACACTAATTGCACTTTTTTTATTATTATTTTTACGCTTTACTTTTTCGATGGTTTCTTATGGCTCGGGTCTGCCCGGCGGCATCTTCTTGCCAATCTTAACACTAGGCGCAATTATCGGTAGCTTATTTGCAAATTTCGCCACTACAACTTTCGGTTTAGAGCCTGTTTTCATCAAAGATTTTATTGTCATTGCCATGGCTGGCTACTTCGCTGCAATCGGTAAAGCTCCATTGACTGCAATTATCTTAGTGACTGAGATGGTCGGCTCCCTTGTTCATCTAATGCCACTTGGCTTAACAGCACTAGTAGCATATATTGTTGTGGATATTCTTGGCGGAGATCCGATTTACGAAGCTCTTTTGGAACGTCTGGTTAAAAGCAAAAAAACGCATCTCATCGGTCAACGAACAATCGTTGAAATCCCGGTTTTAGCTGGCAGTAAACTCGATGGAACTCTAGTCCGAGATTTTGAATGGCCAGACCACATGTTATTGGCTTTATTACATCGAGGTGACCGTGAGATTATTCCTCATGGGGATACCGTCATGAAAATTGGAGATACTTTAGAAATACTTACGGATACGACACATGCTAGTTCTATTGTCCGAACTATCAATGAACAGCTATAAAAAAATATAGTAGCTCGCTCTTGATCATTAAACAATTGTTATAAGAAATTTCCCGCCAAAAAGGCAGTGACAAAAATTTTGTCACTGCCTTTTTGCAAATAAATGGTGTTAAAAAAGTAATTTCTGTTTACATCTAGAAGCTTTTTGATTTTGTCACAATCTGTTTTTGAAATACCCATTTTTTCTCAGTCGCTTTAGTAAAGCTTTTTATTCTTGTGGGAATAAGTAAACCATAGAATAAGGCGTCCCTGAGAAAATATTTGAGATCATATTGCCTGCTAATACTTGGTGCCAGAAGCGGTTTTGATGTCCGTTGTCTCCCCAGAAAATCCCAATGTGACAATCGGCACCATACTCACCCCAGCGGCCTTCTAAATACAAAATGTCACCTTTTTTCGCACGACCGCTTTTCAATAACGCACTAATGGAACCATAAGTATAATATTTACAATTTTTCTTCAAAGAATCGCGCCATAATGTCGCATTGGCAGCTCCGCCGTAACCTAAACGAGAGATAGGGGCTAGATTTGCGCCACTGTTACGCATTGCAGCTGCCACAAAACCTGTACAATTCATCCCTTGTCCATATTTATTTGGATTTCCTTTTGGCTGCATGAATACTTCTTGGTTACTAACGCCACCATAACCAAGACCACGATAGCGTGTTCCGACGTAAAAGCCATTTTTTTCATTTGCTTTTAAATGTTTCAATACTCGCGCCCTACTTGTACCTAAATAAGTAGCTGCACCTTTTTTAATGCGTACTGCAGCACTATTAACATAGCCTAGCCATTTACCTTTAGCATTATAAATTGTGTAATATTTTGCGCCATTAAAGTGTTGATAGTAGCCGCGCACTTGAACACTTTGATTAAAGACAGATGAGGTTTTTCCCCTCTTTTTAAAATTAAAATTGGTGTATGTCGCATAATTTCGTGAGATAACGACACCTTCATCGCCTAATTTCTGATACATTCCACCTTTACCATTACCTGTTTTAGCACTGGCGGCATTGACGTAACCGAGCCACTTGCCTTTGTTGTCATAAACTGTATAGTATCTTGCACCATTGAAATGCTCATAGTAACCGCGGGCTTGATAGGTCTTTTTATACAAATTTTTTGTCGTCCCTAATTTTTTGAAATTGAAATTACTATACATGGTATAATTAGCGCTCGTAAAGGTAATATAGCGATTACTACTTTGATAAATCCCACCTTTACCATTACCTGTTTTGGCACTGGCGGCATTGACGTAACCGAGCCACTTGCCTTTATTGTCGTAAACCGTATAATATCTTGCGCCATTGAAATGCTCATAGTAACCGCGGGCTTGATAGGTTTTTTTGTATAACCCTTTTGTCGTCCGTAATTTTTTGAAATTAAAATTACTATACATCGCATAATTAGCGCTCGTAAAGGTAATGTAGCGATTGCTACTTTGGTAAATCCCGCCTTTACCATTGCCTGTTTTAACAAAGTTTTCTGGGACATAACCAATCCATTTGCCTTTATTATCGTAAATTGTTAAGTATTTAGTTCCATTAAAATGGAGATAGAACCCACGCGCTTCATAGGTTTTTAAATAATAAGTATTTGTTTTACTACGTACACTTAAAGCAAAATTATTATAGATTGGACTATTGTTTTTAACAAAAGTAACATATTGCTTAGCAGATTGATAAATCCCACCTGCATTCGTAGCTTTCAAGGCGCTGGTTTTCACAATCCCTTGTTGCGCACCATTTCTATCGACTAAAACTTCATACCGTGTACCATCAAAATCAAGATAATACCCTTTTGCTTTTAATGTTTTACGTAAAATGCTTTTTGTTGATTGGGGCGCTTGTGAGAAATCTTTCCATAAAGCATTCGTTTCAGTCACAGCTACAAAATACTTTTCTTCTCCATATGGTAGCTCACTACCTTGAGAAAAAGTAGTTGGTTTAACCGCTGAAGCTACTACATAGCCAAGCTCACTAGTAGAATTCCCAAGGAGATAATAATCTTGCTCGTTAAAACGATAAACTTCTTTAATTTGATATGTTTTATTTAATTGATTCTTTGTTGGCGTGTTCCAGACATTTAAATTGGTTAAATCTTGAAATAATTTCAAATTAGTATTATCGCTTGTTAGCGTTACATATTTGAAATCGCCAACTTTATTTTTCTTTGGTAATAGATCTTGTGGCGCTAAAAGTGGACTTTCTGTTTCTGATGTAGACGTATCGCTTTCGGTAGTAGCCGTATTTTCTTTACTACTTGATGTCGCAGTACTACTTTCAACCGCTTCTTCACTAACAGTACTACTTATTACAGAATCACTCGTTGCGCTACTTTGCGTTATAATTTCATCTGATACCAAAGAATCCGTTGTTCCAGCACTTTGCGTTGTACGCGGATCTGCTGGTAAAACTTCTGCTACAACTTGCATAGGCACCACACCTTGCAAGATACACAACAACCCAAACCAAACACCTAATTTTTTCATTTTTTCCCCTCTTTTCTTATTGTTTCCAGATTAACTCTGCAACATCTTCATTAACATAAACAGAAATTTGCCCACCATTTACCGGAAACACCCCCCTTCCATTTTCGTCTAAGACGACTTTTGTCTCATTATTTTGTAGGACATCTACAAAAGTTTTACCCGCATGAATCGCACTAATTGTCATTTCTTTTTGATTTGCGTCTGCATTTGTTAAAACTACCGCAAAACCGGATAATTCTTTTTCAAATTCACCAGTATGAACCCAACCAATACAATTAGGATCATCAAAATAATCAACTTCATTACCATAAGCCAGATGACGCCTAATTTTCAACAAATATTCTAAGCTTTTGCCAACTGCACCGATATTTTGTGTGGGAATTCCATATAAATCTCCCCAAAAGACTGTCGGTGTTCCAATTTTACGTAATAAAATTAGCGCATAAGCATGGACTTTAAACCAACCATCAATCCAAGATTCCAAACTTTGTCCTTTTTGGGTATCATGGTTATCAACAAAAGTAACTGCATAATCTGGTCTTGACTCCACTAAAGTACCTGTGAAAATTTCCCGCAAGTCAAAATCGCCATTACTGCGACTAGCCTGATACAAATTAAAATGTAAAGGTACATCAAATAAATAAATTAAATTTCCAGACGAATCGATATAATTTTCCAATTTATCCAACTCATCTGTCCAATACTCTCCTACTACAAAAAGAGGTGCTCCTTTTTCTTTGCGGCGCCGTAATAACCAATCCACGAAGAAATCAAATTGAATATGTTTTACAGCGTCTAACCGAAAGCCGTCAACATCAGTTTCGGCTAAAAACCATTTTCCCCATCGATCTAATTGTTGAACAGTTTCTTCATAAGTCATATCCAAATTGCAGCCCATCAAGTAATCAAAATTACCGTTTTCTGAATCAACATCTGAAACCCAGCCCTTGTCTGCTAAATTGAAAATTGCATGATCTTTATTATGGGCATCATAATCAACGCCTGAAAAATTGCGCCAAGTCCAAACATAGTCATTATACTTACCTTGCCGACCTGGGAAGGTAAAGCGTGTCCAAGCTTCGATTTCTTCTTCATCACTAATTTGCTGATTACGGTTATCCCAACTATATTTTACAGCTGAAACTTGTTCTGTTTCATCTGCTCCCATAAAATGATTAAAAACAATATCTGCATAAACTTCAATTTGATTTTTTTGCAGTTTTTTTATCGCGTTTATATATTCTGTTTTGGTACCATATTTAGTGGGAATGGTATCCTTTTGGTCAAATTCTCCCAAATCGTATAAGTCATAAGTACCATACCCCACATCATTGACTCCCGCGGATCCTTTTGCCGCTGGCGGTAACCACAATGCGTTTATTCCTAATTTTTTAAAATAATCTATTTCTTCGCCAAGCAAATTCCAGTGATTACTATTTGCCTCAAGTTCCCATTGAAATGCCTGCAATAAAGTTCTCCTCATATTTACCAACACCCTTCTACTTTAATTAAGCCAAAAAATGACAGCTTTTTCAATTGTTAACCCTTCCAAGTACTAATTTTCCCCTCCCCATTAGTTTTTTATTTCTTCTGTGATTTATTTTGAACGTTTTTGAACGATTGTAGTTGAATTTGATTGAACAACGTGCTATTATATGGTCGAAGGAGAGATTGTAAATGCTTACAGAAGAAAGACAACAAAAAATTTTGCAACTCCTTGCTCAAAATAACATCGTCAAACTACACGAATTAACGGACTTATTAGCTGCTTCTGAATCCACCATTCGACGTGATTTACAAGAGCTCGAGAATCAAAAATTATTAATTCGTGTTCACGGTGGCGCAAAAAGAATTGGACAACATATTGGCTTTGAAGCAGACATGCAGACAAAATCAAAAGAAAATGTAAACGCCAAGCAAATGATTGCCAAACTTGCTGCCACACAAATAAAAAAAGACGACGTCATTTATTTAGACGCAGGTAGCAGCACCTTAGAACTTATCCCCTTGCTTCCTACTGGCACCCCTTTAAAAGTTGTCACAAACTCCGTCAAGCACGCGTCACAACTGATTGATTTGAATATTGATACCATTATCTTAGGGGGAACGATTAAACTTTCCACTAACGCAACCTTAGGGAACACGAGTTTAAAACAACTACAAGAGTTTAATTTTAACAAAGCTTTTCTTGGGATCAACGGTATTGATTTAAATGCCGGGTTAACCACGCCTGATCCAGAAGAAGCTATTTTAAAAAAAACTGCATTGCAACAAGCGGAAGAAGGATTTATTCTAGCCGATCACAGTAAGTTTAATCAGATAAGTTTTGCAAAAGTAGCCGCTCTTGAAGCCGTAACAATCTTAACTGACTACTGTCCAGCTGAACACGCTGAATTGTATCATGATGTCAAAATATTGGAGGCGCAAAAATGATTTACACAGTAACACTCAACCCTTCCATCGACTATATTGTTCACGTCGACGATTTAAAAATCGGCGAAGTAAATCGAATGAAAAAAGATTTAAAATTACCCGGTGGCAAAGGTATCAATGTTTCACGAATTTTAAAAAGAATCGCTGTTGAGAATAAGGCCCTGGGATTTTTAGGCGGCTTTACCGGTAACTTTATCGCTGATTGGCTAAAGCAAGAAAACATCTCCCAACGCTTCACGAAAATTGAAGATGATACGCGCATTAACATTAAACTAAAAGCGGAATCAGAAACTGAAATTAACGGCCTTGGCCCTACCATTACGGCGGCTGATATTGCAGATTTAAAAGCGCAACTTTCAAAAGTTGAAAAAGGCGATATCGTTGTTTTATCCGGTAGCGCTCCAGCAAGCTTACCAAACGGATTTTATCAAGAATTAATTCAACTAGTTAAAGCAAATCAAGCGGAATTTGTCATTGATACAACCGGACAAGATTTAATGAATGCCTTAGTTAATGAGCCATTATTAGTGAAGCCTAATAATCATGAATTGGCAGAAGCCTATCAAACAACTTTTAACAGCATTGCTGATATTGTCCCTTATGGTAAAAAATTACTAACAGCCGGAGCTAAAAATGCGATTATCTCAATGGCTGGTGACGGTGCCCTACTCTTTACAAATGATGGCGTATATCAATCTAATGTCTTAAAGCGTCCATTAAAAAATTCAGTTGGCGCTGGCGATTCCATGATTGCAGGTTTCATCGGGGAATATAGTCAAAACAAAGATGCTGTAGCCGCCTTTAAATGGGGAGTGGCTTGCGGAAGTGCAACTGCCTTTTCCGATGATTTAGCACAAGCTCCTTTCATTAAAGAGCTATTAGCTGAAGTTATTGTAGAAAAAATTGCCGATTAATTTGGGCTAAAAATAAGACACTGTTTTAAAATTAAGGAGGAAAACAATGAATATCAATGAATTATTGATTAAAGATGCCATGATTATGGATCTTAAGGCGACTGATAAAAAAGGCGCAATTGATGAAATGGTACAAAAAATGTATGACGTAGGTCGAATTTCTGATATCCAAACATACAAAGACGGAATTTTAGCCCGTGAAGCCCAAACCTCAACTGGATTAGGTGATGGAATTGCTATGCCCCATGCTAAAAACAAAGCTGTAAAAGAAGCTACTGTCTTATTCGCTAAAAGTAATACTGGGGTTGATTACGAAGCATTAGACGGACAGCCAACTTACTTGTTCTTTATGATTGCTGCTCCAGAAGGCGCAAATGATACACATTTACAAGCACTAGCTGCTCTTTCACGCCTATTAATTGATGCCGATTTTGTCGCACAATTAAAATCAGCTAAAACACCTGACGAAGTGCAAAAACTTTTCGCGGATGCTGAAGCAAAAAAAGAAGCAGAAGCACAAGCTGAGAAAAAAGCAGCTGAAGAAGAAGAGTTGAAAAGTTTTAATCGTAAATACATCGTTGCAGTTACTGCGTGCCCAACTGGTATCGCCCACACTTATATGGCAGAAGATGCTTTGAAAAAACAAGCCAAAGAAATGGGTGTTGACATTAAAGTTGAAACAAACGGTTCAGAAGGAATCAAAAACCGTTTGACTGCTGAAGATATCGCCCGCGCTGATGGTGTTATTGTAGCTGCTGATAAAAAAGTTGAAATGGATCGTTTTGATGGTAAACATTTGGTGAATCGCCCTGTTAGTGATGGTATTCGCAAACCAGAAAATTTAATCAACGAAGCTTTAAGTGGCAGTGCACCAATTTTTAAAGGTGACGGATCAAGTGTGAGCGATAGTAAAGAGAGCGCTGACGGCACAGTTGGCCAACGCATTTACAAAGACTTAATGAACGGCGTTTCCCATATGTTACCTTTTGTTATCGGTGGCGGGATTGCCATTGCCTTATCCTTTATGATTGACCAATTTATGGGTGTACCTCAAGATAGCTTAGCTCAACTAGGAAATTATAATATGCAAGCTTCATGGTTTAATCAAATCGGGAATGCTGCCTTTGGCTTTATGTTACCTGTATTAGCTGGTTTTATCGCTTCAAGTATTGCTGATCGTCCTGGTTTAATTGTCGGTTTTGCCGCAGGTGCGTTGGCTAACGCTGGTGGTGCTGGCTTCTTAGGTGCATTAATCGGTGGTTTCCTTGGTGGATATGTCATTTTATTCTTACGTAAACTTTTCAAAAACTTGCCAAAATCATTAGATGGGATTAAAACAATTTTATTCTATCCCGTTTTTGGCTTGCTAATTACAGGCTTTCTAATGTTGATCGTAAACGTACCAATGAAAGTCATCAACGATGCTTTAAATAGCTTCTTAACTGGCTTAAGTGGTTCAAACGCAGCCTTACTTGGTGCGTTACTCGCTGGGATGATGGCAGCTGACTTAGGTGGTCCGATTAATAAAGCTGCTTATGTATTTGGTACAGCAACATTAGCATCTACTGTTGCCTCTGGTGGTAGTGTGGTTATGGCTTCTGTTATGGCCGGTGGTATGGTACCACCATTAGCAATTTTTGTAGCTACTCGCTTATTTAAAAATAAATTCACCAAAGATCAACAAGATGCTGGTTTAACTAATATTGTTATGGGACTATCTTTTGTTACAGAAGGCTCCATTCCATTTGCCGCAGCTGATCCTTTACGGGCGATTCCAAGCTTTATTGTTGGTTCTGCAATTACAGGTGCGTTAGTAGGTGCTAAAGATATTCTTTTACTTGCGCCTCACGGTGGTATTTTCGTCGTCTTCTTAGTAAGTAACCCAATTTTATATTTAGTCTTTATCGCAATTGGTGCCGTAATTTCAGGGGTTGTCTTTGGCCTATTAAAAAAAGATATTAATAAATAAATAAAAGCATCAGCGGTCAATTTTAACCATTGATTGCTGATGCTTATTTTTATTTTTCTTTCTGTGCTCTTATTTTTTGTACCTCTAACTTCACTTCTAATTTCCAATAATTGTAAATACATAAGCAGCTTCCAAGTAAAATAATCGTAATAGCCAGAGGAATCTTCATAAAAAAGTCTGGTAGAAATAGTAATAAAATCGTTAATACACCAGTTGGTAACATATACTTTTTAAACAATAAATCTTCCATCTTTTAACCCCCTACTCGGCTGATTTCATTAGTATTTTTCATTGCTGAAAATGGAATAAAATTGACTCGTAAATGATTATTCCCTTTCTTAAGGTCAAAAAAAATGCGTTTACGCCGTTTTTTCAAGCGACTGAAATGAATATCTGCCATTTTTTCTTTTAATGGTTTATATGGTATTTTAGTCAAAAATTCATCCGGTAGATAAATATTTAAAATGGCTAAATATTCCTGATACCTTTCATCTGCTACATTAATTTCTAAATAATTTCGTAAATAAAACTCATATGCACAAAGCCCTTCATCCAAAGAATATTTGGGGTTTAGAACTAAATAATTCATCATTTTCATCCCTTGTTCATCCACCCAAGGAAAATATGCTTGCGCATTTAAGGTGCCCTTTACACGACGCTCTTGATAGTTGTCGTGAATAATATCATAAACCCGTGTTACAAAATGTGTCGCTTCTTTTTTTGGTGTCGGTTGCAAACGATCATTTTGATATTGAACAGTTTGGATGACATTATCTGTGTACGCGTATTCAATTAGCGGTTCTCGTAAGATGCCAACACCGTTATTCCAAGCCAATTGATCAATCCCCATTTGGTCACGAAATAACCGTTGATAATTTAAGTTTAGCTTTTCTTGCCATCGATAAGGATCTTTGTATAATTCAACAAACCAAACATCTTCTGCGACTTGACATACTTGTTCAACTTGTTGAACTTCTTGGACTACTGCTAGTGGAATAATTTTGTGATAACGTGAGCTAAAGTAGATTCGCCAACAAGATGTCAAACAAAAGCCCCGATAGAAAATGTCATAACCGGCAAATTGATTACAATCGACGACTATCTCGTTTTTTTGATTACGGATTTTGGGGAGTTGTTCAATTGCTTGTGTTTCCTCAAAAGCTAAACGCATCTTTATTTCTTCAGTATTATGATACAAATATTCATCATAACTGCGTAAATAGCCAAATAGCCCCCGTTTACTCATTTTGATATCCATATAATTTAAAATCATTTGTTTTTGCTTTAAAAATATATCTTGGGTGACCAGATGTTTTTCTAATAGATTCCCATCAACTAAATGAAAATAGGATTCGTTTGGACCATTTTTTACAACAAACTCCAAATCTTCATGTTCTGTTAATTTATTTAATAATTGGTGGACCATGCGTAAGGAAAACGGCTGTGCTTTTTCATGGTTAATAATCATGTGGGTAGGAGTATAAAGCAAGCGAGTAAAGACCAACCAGTCTTGTAGGTGGCGTTTAATCATCTGATCGTTTAAATTAATATATTGAATCGTAATAAACATTTTATTTGTCAGCTTCACGTTCTCACCACCTTTTAATGTTTTTATAATTTCATTATAACGAATATTGCTTTTAAAAAAAAGTAAAAAGACATCCTTTTTCTTAAAAATAAAACGAAAACATGTTAAACTCTAAGAGGAGGTGGCATAGATGGGACTTAAATTTGAGCGTGATGATTCTTTAGATAAGATGTTTGATGACTTTGTCATTATGCCAGATAAAAAAGAAGAGGTAGATGTAACCCGCTTTTTAAAACCAGAAATTAAAGATAAAAAAAAGAATAAAAATAAAGAGTCGAATCAAAAATGATTCGACTCTTTATTTTATAGCAGCTTCAATTGCCGCCCAGGCTTGATCTTTTCCTTCTTTTGTAACAGAAGAGAAAATGATAAATGTATCATCTTTATCAAAATCCAACGCTTTTTTGATAACCGATTCATGTTTATTCCACTTGCCGCGCGGAATTTTGTCTGCTTTCGTAGCAACGACAATTACCGGTAAATCATAATATTTCAAAAATTGATACATCTGGACATCTTCTACACTAGGTTCATGACGCATATCAACTAATGATACGACCGCTTTTAGTTGTTCCCGCTGGGTCAAATAAGTTTCAATCATCTGTCCCCATTTTGCCCGTTCTGTTTTTGAAACTTTAGCATAGCCATACCCGGGAACATCAACGAAATGCAAAGTATTTTCAATCAAATAAAAATTAAGCGTCTGGGTTTTACCAGGTTTCGAAGAGGTTCTAGCCAGGTTTTTTCGTTCAATTAAGGTATTGATAAACGAAGATTTCCCCACGTTAGAACGCCCAGCTAAAGCAATTTCTGGTAAGTCAGTTTCTGGATATTGCTTAGGCGCAACCGCACTAATCACGATTTCTGCATTGTGAACTTTCAAAAAATTCACTCCTTTCTTAAAACATCATCCACTTGTTAAGTTTGATAAATTATTCTACTCAAGCTAAAAGCTGGGTATAAAACCCAGCTTTAACTACCGGTTATCCGGCTTTTTTTTCAGCATAAATAACTTTTGGTGTCCCTTTGCCAGTGACAGAATCTTCAGTTATAACAACTTCTTTAATTTCTTCATCACTTGGCACATCAAACATAACATCCATCATAATGTCTTCAATAATTGAACGCAAACCCCGTGCACCAGTATTTCGTTCAATCGCTTTTGCTGCAATGGCTTTTAACGCTTCTGGTTCAAAGGTTAGCGCAGTTTCATCTAATGACAGTAATTTTTTATATTGTTTTACCAAAGCGTTTTTAGGCTCTGTTAAAATTCTTACCAAATCATCATTGGTTAATTTATCTAATGCTGCCATGACTGGCAAACGTCCGATAAATTCAGGAATCAACCCAAATTTTAATAAATCTTCTGGAATGATATGTTGCATAACACTTTCATCATCCCCGATTTTTTTATTATTGGTACCAAAACCGATGACTTTTTCGCCCATCCGATTTTTAACAATCGTTTCAATGCCGTCAAAAGCACCACCAACAATAAATAAAATATTGGTAGTGTCAATTTGAATCATTTCTTGATGAGGATGTTTGCGTCCTCCTTGTGGTGGCACACTTGCTTCTGTTCCTTCAAGGATTTTTAATAACGCTTGTTGCACCCCTTCACCTGAGACATCTCGAGTGATAGAAACATTTTCACTTTTACGCGCAATTTTATCGATTTCATCGATATAAATAATCCCTTTTTGCGCTCTGTCCACATTGAAATCAGCTGCTTGCAACAATTTCAACAAAATATTTTCAACATCTTCACCAACATAACCTGCTTCAGTTAAGCTAGTAGCATCTGCAATTGCAAAAGGAACATTTAATGAGCGAGCCAGTGTTTGGGCAAGAAAAGTCTTCCCAGATCCAGTTGGTCCAATTAAGCAAATGTTACTTTTTTGCAATTCTACATCATCTTCGACACTTTGTGCATTCACACGTTTGTAATGATTGTAAACAGCCACTGCCAATGCTTTTTTCGCACGATCTTGTCCGATTACATATTCATTTAATATTGCCAATATTTCTTTTGGTTTAGGTACATCGATGAATTCCCGCACATCTTCATCTAGGAATTCTTCGTCAATGATCTCTTTGCATAAGTCGATACACTCGTTACAAATGTAGACCCCGGGACCGGCGACGATCTTACGCACTTCTTCTTGTGACTTACCACAAAATGAACAACGTACAGTTTCATTTCCGTTAGTATTGTCGTACATGGTCTCACCCCTTGAAAAATTTCCGTACTCTTAACGAGTGGTGGATAACTGAATTTAAACAGTCTTAGACTATGATAGCATACAATTTACCAAAGCAAAAGTAGTTGCTTTTATTGTTTTGCAAGTTCGCTTTTTTTAAGATTTATTAATTAGTTTCCCCATAAAAAAACGCAGTAATACGCTTTTTATTAACCAGCAAGCAAAAATATTTATAAATTTTCCCTTTAAGACTTAGATTGTTATTACAAAAGTTCCTTATAAAATATAATGCAAGTAACTTTAAAATAACAAATTTTTACTTTATATAAATTTTACTATGTAAAAAAGCTTGGGTCAGACACAACAAACTTCAAAATAAAGAAGAAACTTTAAGAAAATCGCTTCTTTAATACCGTTTATTTGCAAAAAAGAGATGTGACAAGACTTTTGTCACACCTCTTAAAAGTTACTAAAAATTATTTTTCAACAGCCGTTCCAGTTACAAGTTCCACTGCTTTTTTCATCGTGATATCATGTTTTAACATATCTTCTGTTAAGACGCGTTTGATTTGGTCAACTGGCATGTTGTAAGCTTCAGACAATTCAGCGATTTCTTTTTCGATGTCTTCATCTGTTGCTTCCAAGTTTTCTGCAGCAGCAATCGCTTCAATCACCAAGTTAGTTTTAACGCGGTTTTCAGCTTCACCTTCAAATTGTTTGTGTAAGTCCGCTTCAGTTGAACCAGTTAATTGATAGTACATTTCAGGTGAGATACCTTGGCGTTGCATGTTGTTTAAGAATTCATCCATTGAACGGTGTACTTCGTCATGAACCATTACATGTGGCAAGTCAAGAATTTCAGCATTTTCAACGGCTGTACGAATCGCTAATTCGTCTTTTGCGTCTTCAGCTGCTTTTTCTTTTGCTTCAGTTAATTCTTTCATGTATTTTTCTTTTAATTCAGCTAAAGTTTCAACGTTTTCGTCAACGTCTTTAGCAAATTCATCATCTAAGTCTGGTAATTCTTTTGTTTTCACTTCATGAACAACAACTTTAAAGATTGCTTCTTTACCAGCTAAATCTTCTGCTTGATAGTCTTCAGGGAATGTCACTGTTACTTCAACATTGTCACCTGCTTTATGGTCGACTAATTGTTCTTCAAAACCAGGAATGAATGAACCTGAACCTAGTTCTAATGAATAGTTTTCGCCTTTGCCGCCTTCAAAAGCAACACCATCAACAAAACCTTCAAAATCAATCACAACAGTATCGCCATTTACAGCAGCTTCGTCTTCTTTAATAACTAATTCTGCTTGTTGTTCTTGTTCTTGTTTTAATTTAGCATCTACATCTGCTTCAGTAACTGTACGATCTTGTTTTTCAACAGTTAGATCTTTGTAGTCACCTAATTTTACTTCTGGTTTTACAGTAACTTCTGCTTTAATCACCCAGTCTTGACCTTTTTCCATGCTTTCAATGTCAATTTTTGGTTGTGAAACAGGATCAATACCCGCTTCTTTAACAGCAGCTTCATAATTTTCAGGTAAAACAGCGTTTAATGCATCTTCGTATAACGCTTCTTCCCCATACATGCGGTTAAATACTTGGCGTGAAACTTTACCTTTACGGAAGCCAGGTACGTTTAAATTCCCTTTTACTTTATTAAAAGCTTGTGTCAAACCTTTTTGAATTTCAGCTTGATCAATTGAAAATGTCAATACACCATCATTGGTGCCAGTTTTTTCCCATTTTGCAGTCATGTGTTTCCCTCCGAATAAACTAATTTTACTATGAAATACTTTCATGCATACTTTTAAATAGTACACTAACCCTATTGAATTGTAAACATTTTAAGGTTATGGAAAGTAAAAAACCTTATAAAATTTCGTGATAAATTTGACGAATTTTTTCTTTTTGTAAATTGACCTCCAAAAGTTCCTCTAAATACTTTTCAGCAATACTTTTCCCCATTATTTGTTGATATTGTAAAACATAGCTTTCTTGCCAAAGAGCTGTATTTTTAGTAAACGGTACAAAAGGATAAGTTAAAGCTAAATCCATTTTTAATTCCGCTAGACAATATTGTGCCATTTGGACATCGACCGCAGCAATTTCTGATTCAAAATAATGTTTCATTGTTTTATACGCAGGAATTTCTTCTGGTAAAGATAGTTTAGTTAACTCCACCTGCATTGTCACATCTTGCCAGCTATTGGTCGTAATGGTTTTGTCACATTTTAGCAGGACTAACTCTTCAATTAAGCGCGGCCGTAAAAAATTATTTTTACTTGTCGGTAAAAAATCTTGCATCAAAGCCACAAATTGCGGATAAGTTAATTGTTGTTGAAATTTGGCCCACGCATTTGGTGTGACGGGCCCTTTATTTTGATCCCAACTTTTTAGAAGTTGTCTTTTTTGTTGTAAATTTTCCGGATCAAGTAAATCGACTGCCAATTCCAGTTGTTCTACTTGGTGCATAAAAGCATGTGTTTTTTCTTTAGTTAAAAGAGAACTTTGATAAATAGTTTTACGGGCAACTAAAAATTGTTGATTTAACAATAAAATTCGCAGATATTGCGCCAGCGTCTCTTCATCTTTTTTGTATTCTTCAAAAAAATCTTCTGCTACATTTAACGCGGTTGGAAAATCTTCTAATTTTAGTAAGGCTGCCACATAAAGTTGATTAACAGTAAATGACATTTCCATTTCGTAGGCTTTTTTAAAGTATTGACAACTGGATAAGTATTCTTCCTCTGCCATTTTCTTTTTACCTAAACGAATAATTCGTTGGAGTTCATCAGGAAAGACGATTTTTTCTCCCATTGTTAGCACCTGCTCCTATTGCAAATTACGCTCGTACTTCTTTGTTAAAAGCTTTCAAAATATTAATCGTAACTACAGACGTATCTGAAAAGTAGTCGCCTACGTGTTGTTTGTGATCTGTAAAAGCGGCTACTACATAACCTAATATAAAAGGAAATCCTTTTAAGATAAAGCGACAAACAGTTTCTCTTATAATAACTGTAGTCCACGATAACTCAGATTGTGTTAAGGAAACCACGCGAATCCCAAAAATCATTTTACCAATCGTTTGGCCACCATTTAGTTTGGTTAGTAAAGTAAAATAACTTAAATAAATAGCTAGTGTCAATAAAGAAGCAAAACTTAAAAAGCTAGTTGGCATCTTTAAACCCATAACGCGATATACTAGCCCAACTGTTCCATTAGTTATAGCACTTATACAAAGTAAATCAACGCAATAAGCAAAAAAACGAATCCAAAAACCCGCATAAAAATAATTGGGAAAATAGTTTTTTCTTTGTGGTGCTTGTTCATTTGTTAATCGGTGCCATAATTTTTGTTTTTGTTTGGTTTCTATTTCGCTAAACTTTTCTTTTGCCGGAGCTTTTTTAAAAATTTTTGGTCCTTGTACTTTATCTTCACTCATTTTATTCACCCCCATAATAATAAAGAGGTTTTGGTGCTTGGGCACTTCCCAACGATTCAAATAAATGTAACACCTTGCTACTTTCACTTGGAGCAAGTCCTTGCCATTGTGCCACTTTGCTACCTAACCATGAAGAGTAAAAACCAGTATCACCTACTGTGTATTCAATTACTTGAGCATCTGCTAATTTTTGATCTTTCTTTAGCGCTGCTAACGTATCTTCTGGAAAACCAATTTCATCTACTAAGCCAATATTTTTAGCTTGCGCCCCATCGTAAATACGTCCGTCTGCAATTTTACGAACAGCATCTTCTGACATGTGACGTCCATTGGCCACTACTTTGACAAAACGATCGTAGGCATTGTTCACATATGTTTGTAGGACTTCTTTATCTTTTTCAGTTGGTTTACGAGTAGCTGAGCCCATATCTTTTAAAGCACCGCTTTTGTAAGTTTGATCAGTGATTCCTAATTTTTCCATCAAGCCACTATAATTAACGCCTGACATAATAACACCAATTGAACCTGTTACTGTTTCATCAGTAGCAAAGATTTTATCTGCAGCAGCAGAAATATAGTAACCCCCACTTGCTGCCATATTTTTCATACTAACATAGACAGGAATCTTTAATTTTTTAATCTTAGCAAATTCCTTGGCGATTTCAGCACTTTCATAAACCCCGCCCCCAGGAGAATTTACTTCCAATAAAATGGCTTTAATATTTTCATCGGTTTGAATCTCTTTTAACTGTGCTAAAAAATCTTGATGACTGTATGATTCAGTCGAAAAAATCCCACCTGATCCTGTATCGGCGATCGTTCCATCTACTGATAATTTCGCAATCTGTTGTGTCTCGTTCCCGTCTTCTAATACCTTTTTTTCCAACTGATTTGAACCATAAAGTAACGCATTTAACCCCGCTAGCGCTTCTTTTGTATCCTCATTATTGTGGGTTGCCACTCTTGAAGACACAGCTGAAAATAGAAATAACCCCACCGCAATTACTACGGCAATCCAACGTCTTTTATTCATCTTTATTCCTAAGCTCCTTTTAATATAAATTTTCAATCACAATAACTGTTTCTTCTTCCCCTGTCGCATTAACTTTTTCCGCTTTTTCCGTTAAAGCAAAACCACCAAAATATTCTTTACTAACAGGATCTTGCACTTCAAAATAGCGGGCTTTTTTTACTTCGATGCTCTCTGGGGCCACTTCTTGTAAACTATCCCAGCCTGTATCAAGAAAAATTTTAGTCTCATCCAAAACGGCTTCTGTTGCTTCTAATTTTGCAACTATTGCTTTTAATTGCTTAAAACTCATGCAGCGTACCATATTTTCCATATTATCCTCCCACTGAGTAACTCTATTTTCTAAACTCTGCTCTTAACAGCATCATCTTTTATTATTGTAGCGAAAAGACTGCAAAAAAAACAGTTATTCCTAGACAATTTCACTAAATGGAAAATAAAAAAAGCAAAAAAACTTCACTTGAAAAATTGGTTTTAAATACATAAGACTATACCAATTTAAATAAAACAAAAATAATTATTGACAAAAACCAGATTAAATAATATTATTTTGATTGTCTTTTAATTTAGACCAATAAAAAATTATACTAATAAAATTAATTGGTCTAATTAAATCGTTTGTGTTATACGCGGTAAATGATAAAAAAGAAAAAAACCGCAACTACAGAAAAGAGGTATATATATGTGTGGAATCGTCGGAGTCGTTGGTAAAAACGACGCAACAACAATTATTTTAAATGGCTTAAAACGCTTAGAATACCGAGGCTATGATTCAGCTGGTATTTATGTCGCTGGAGATGAAAGTCATTTAGTAAAAGCAATTGGACCGATTAAAAATTTAGAAGAAAAATTAGATACTACAATTACAGGGACAATGGGTATCGGCCATACGCGTTGGGCAACTCACGGAAAGCCAACCGTAGCAAATGCTCATCCACATACTAGTCAAAACGGCGAACTTGTCTTGGTTCACAATGGTGTGATTGAAAACTACGATGAATTACGTCAAACTTATTTAGCAACAGATCATTTTTATGGTCAAACAGATACCGAAATAGCCGTCCATCTAATTGTTCACTTTAAAAATACAGGATTAACGACAAAAGCTGCTTTTAAAAAAGCTTTAGCTGTAATTGATGGCTCTTACGCTTTTGCGTTAATTGATACAAAAGATAGTGAAACCATCTATGTCGCAAAAAACAAAAGTCCTCTTTTAATTGGCCTAGGGGAAGGTTTTAACGTTTTGTGTAGTGATGCATTGGCAATGTTAGATCAAACCAATCGTTTTGTGGAATTGACAGATGGTGAGATGGTGACACTAACTGCTGATAATGTAACAATTGAAAATGCAGCTGGAGAAATCATCAAAAGAGACTATTATGTAGCTGAACTTGATGCCAGTGATATTGAAAAAGGTACGTATCCGTATTACATGTTAAAAGAAATCGATGAACAACCCGTTGTGATGCGTAAAATTGTTCAAAAATATCAAAATGACGATGGTTCAGTTGCCATCGATCAAAATTTATTAACCAGTTTAAAAAATAGTGATCGCATTTATATCGTCGCTTGTGGCACGAGTAGTCATGCTGGTTGGGCCGCTAAGAAGTTTTTCGAAACACTAACCCAAATACCAGTCGAAATTCATTTGTCTAGTGAATTTGGCTATAACATGCCCTTATTATCAGAAAAACCATTTTTCATTTATTTAAGTCAAAGTGGCGAAACTGCAGATAGTCGCCAAGTTTTAGTCAAAACAAATGAATTAGCTTACCCTTCATTAACGATTACAAATGTTGCTGGTTCAACTTTATCTCGTGAAGCAACCTACACACTGTTACTTCACGCAGGTCCTGAAATAGCCGTGGCTTCAACAAAAGCCTATACTGCTCAAATCGCTGTCATGGCCGTTTTAGCTAAAGCACTAGGAGTAGAAAAAGGAATTTCTGCTGCCCTTCAATTTGATTTGTTCCATGAACTAAGTCTCGTGGCTAGCGCGATGGAAACAATGATCAACGAAAAAGAATCATTGGCTGAATTAACAGCTGATTATTTAACTGACACTCGCAACGCTTTTTATATTGGCCGGGGAAATGATTACTACGTTTCGATGGAAGCTGCATTAAAACTAAAAGAAATTTCTTATCTGCAAGCAGAAGGATTTGCCGCTGGTGAGTTAAAACACGGTACAATCGCTTTAATTGAAGAAGGAACACCCGTTATTGGCATTATTACTGATGCTGTAACCGGCCCACATACTAGAGGCAACTTGCAAGAAGTAACAAGTCGTGGTGCGCGGACTTTGGTCATTGCAACAGAAGATCTCGCAAAAGCAGATGATCAAATTTTATTACCAACAGTTCACCCATTACTAAGCAGTCTATTAGCCGTAGTACCAACCCAACTTATCGCTTACTTTGCTACTTTACAAAGAGGTTACGATGTTGATAAACCACGTAATCTAGCTAAGTCTGTAACAGTCGAATAATTTTAAAAAGGTGTGACAAAAATCTTGTCACACCTTTTGTTTCCGAATAAACGGTTGTAGCAGAAGCAGCTTTTGGCACAAGCTCTTTTTTATGATTAGTCAAAAAAGCAACAGCTTCAATCAGCCGCAACTTCGCGAAAAATTTTGAGCAGTGTTTTCTTAAATCCCTTCTTATTCTTCAAACTGCCCCTTTTTGCTTACAACTTACTTTTGGTTACAAATTACTTTTGGTTCAATTAACCAATCCCATTACCACTTACTTAACCTGGCCCGTGCTACTTATGATTCAAGTTGAAAAATTCGCTTTTTAGCTACTTTCACGGTATCTTTATACTAAATTGGAGGTGCTTTTATGAAGACTTTGCTTACAAATATCCGCATTGAAACAGGTTATTTAACACAAGACAACTTCACCTATGGTACCGCAACAAAAGAAATTGCAATTATTTTTGATGCTGGGGTTGTTAGTGATGTTTTAGATGATGAAGTTAAAATAAACAAAGCCAAATTAGCCCAAAATATCATCGTCATTGATGGTCAAAATAATTTATTATTACCGCAATTACGTGAGATGCATGTACACTTTGATAAAAGTAAATTGGGAATCCCCTGGACGCCAATAGAACCAGTCCAAAATCGGATTGAACGCTTTGAAAAGGAATTTGATTATTTAAAAAAAGCCCCATTATCTTTTACACAAAGAATGGAGAATTTGCTAAACTTAGAACTTTCTTATGGCGTTACTCATTTTCGTTCCCATATTGATATTCATCCTGCTGTTGGACAAAAGTCGCTTGAAGCTGCGAAAAAAGTTTTAGAAAATTACCATGATAAATTGGATTATGAATTAGTCGCATTTCCTCAACACGGTCTACTCTTATCAAATGCTTTTTCAGAGATGAAAAGCGCCCTCCAAAACGGCGCTACCCTAGTCGGCGGAGTGGATCCGATTAGTATTGATGGCAATTTAGAGAAATCACTAAATCAGACTTTTGAACTTGCTACACAGTTTAATGCTCCGATTGATTATCATTTACATGAACGCCATCATGATGCCCGCCAAACATTTGCGAAATTTTTGTCATTAATTGAAGAAACAAACTGGCAAGGAAAAGTAACAATTAGCCACGCTTATGGTTTAAGAGATTTACCAAAAGAAGAAAGAAAAGAACTGTTTGCCCAGCTAGCTAAAAATAAAGTAACAATTATTTCAAGCATCCCTTTAGATTTTGTCATTCCACCTTTAATTGAATTAAAGTCTGCGGGGGTGAAAACTTTTATCGGAAATGACAACATTTATGATTGCTGGTCGCCATTTGGAAGTGGCGACGTCATAGATAAACTAAATCGCTACGCTGAAATATTTGATTTAACCTCCCAAAAAGAGCTAACAGAAAGCCTGGAGTTGGTTACAAATCAAAAACTAATTACTCCTGCTGGTTGGATAAAAGAAGGTATGCCTGCTGATTTCACCTTGGTAAATGCCAGTTCCACGGCTGAGTTTGTGGCTCGAAGAATTCCTGTTGCCAAAAGTTACTTTAAAGGACAGCAGGTAAAATAAGTGTTTTTAGCTGTTATCATTTTTTATTTTATGTACTTTAGATAAAAATATAAAACATTCCAATTAAAAAAAGACTGTGACCAAACTTGTCACAGTCTTTTTAATATTTAAGCACCAATTTCAGCTTCAACAACAGCTGCAATTTTATCAACATAATAATTGACTAACTCATCTGTTGGAGCTTCAGCCATTACGCGTAATAATGGTTCAGTTCCAGAAGGACGGACTAAGATTCGACCTTCACCATTCATTTCTTTTTCAGCCTCTTCAATTACAGCTTTGATGGCGGGAACTTCCATGGCACCGTTTTTATCTGTAACGCGAATATTAACTAATTTTTGCGGATAAATCGTAACCTCAGAAGCTAACTCTGATAATTTTTTACCAGTTTCTTTCATAATACTTAATAATTGAATCCCAGAAAGCATTCCATCACCGGTTGTATTAAAGTCTAAAAAGACCATGTGGCCAGATTGTTCGCCGCCAAAATTGTAATCATTTTTACGCATTTCTTCAACGACATAACGGTCGCCCACTTGAGTAATCACATCTTTTAAGCCAATTGCTTCCACCGCTTTGTGAAAACCTAAATTACTCATAACAGTAGTCACAATTGTGTCTTGTTTAAGTCGTTTTTTCGCTGCTAAATATTTCGCGCAAATGTACATAATTTTATCGCCATCGACAATATTCCCTAATTCATCCACTGCAATAACGCGGTCACCATCACCATCAAATGCTAACCCTGCATCGGCACCTTTTTCAACAACAAATTCTGCCAATTTTTCAGGATGCGTAGAGCCAACACCATCATTGATGTTTAAACCATTAGGAGAAGTACCCATAGTATAAAAATCTGTTTCTAAATCGGCAAATAAGCGATTTACACTGGTGGCAGTAGCGCCATTAGCAGCATCAATACAAACTGTTACGCCAGATAAATCTCCCGTAATCGTTTGCTCTAGAAATTGAGAGTATTTTAACAGTCCTTCTGGAAACTCTTCGACTGTCCCTAACCCTTCAGCTGAAGGACGAGGTAAAGTGTCTTTTGGCGCATCAAGTAATGCTTCAATCTCTGCTTCTTGTTCGTCAACCAGTTTAAAACCATCACTACCAAAGAACTTAATACCATTATCTTCTGCTGGGTTATGAGAAGCTGAAATCATTACACCAGCACTTGCCTTTTGAACCCGAGTTAAATAAGCAACCCCTGGCGTTGAAATAACGCCTAATGTGAAAACTTCAATTCCAACAGACAATAAACCAGCTACTAATGCATTTTCTAATAATTGTCCAGACATCCGAGTATCGCGTCCGACTAAAACTTTAGGCCGGTGATCACTGTCCTCATGCTGACTTAATACATAACCACCACAGCGACCAAGTTTGAACGCTAACTCTGGTGTTAACTCTACATTGGCTACGCCACGAACACCATCTGTACCAAAATATTTACCCATTTTTTCTTACCTCACTAAATTGTTTTAGTTAATTTTATTCATTTGACGTTTGTTCTACGTTTGCTTCAGTTGATTCCTGACTTTCTTCACTTGACGAGGAAGCACTTGTTTCTTCTTCCTGACTTGTACTTGATCGTGTGGAAGAAGTTGTCGTTTGTGTTGTGCTTGTTGTATTACGAACTGGTGTGATTTCCACTTTAACTGTTTTAGGAGAAGCAACAACGCCACTTTCAGTCGGGATAGCAACTTCCCGCGTTGTTTTTTCAGAAATATTAGTGACATCCACCGGCAACGCAATACTTTCAATTGCATCTAATTTAGACTGCGGTCCACGAATAACTGTAGATAAACTATCTAGCTTAAATTCATAGTGGGAAATGTTGGCTGGAACCGTGCCAATTTGAGACGCATAAAGACTGACAATTTTTTCAGGTGCTTTTACTTTAACTGATATTTGCGCTTCTGCTGGATCAGAAATCACACTTAAACGATTACCTTCTTTATCCAGCGCTTCAATTGTCGCTTTTTCTTCAAAATCCGCACTAGCAGTTTTTGATGGATCAACTGTTGCCACCACGCGATCAATTTCAGCTAATGTTTTTTCACCAGTGGTAATTTGTGCTTCTTCTGGTTCAACGGTAATACTATCAACTGAAAAACCTTCCCCAAGATTAGACGAAGATACAACTGGATTGATTTTAAAAGATTTTGTGACTTTCTTTTCAATTGTTACCGTAACTTTTGCCGGACTAATGGTATAACCTACCGCACTACTACCGTTTTGAATCCGTAGCTTCACTTCATGAGTACCTTCACCTAAACCAGTCAGATCACAAACAACTCGAAATCCCCGTGTATCCGGATTGGCTTCTGCGTTTAATTGAATCCGGTTGGCACTACTCAGTTTTACAGAAACATAAGGATCAAAACCTAAAATATAATATTTATCCGAATCATAGACTGGATGAATTTGAACTTTATTGACCGTTTCTTCAAAATTTTCGGGATTAGTATTTAAAGTCGTTTGCACATTTCGGCCATTGGCATTAAAAAATAAAATCAAGCTGAAAATAAACGCTAAGAAGCCATACAAGATATTGCTTTTACGACTTGAGCTCATTTCTTACCTCCTTTAGCGAAACTTTCGATAAAGGATTGAAGCAGATTTTTCTTTGTCTCTGTTTTTTCTTCAGGAATTAATTCTCTGTGTAAAATTTTCAAATATTCTTCTTGGGAGAGTTCAGATAACAATTGATTATTCAATGTAATGCTAACCCCACCAGTTTCTTCTGAAACAACGACGGTAACGGCGTCACTCACTTCGCTAATTCCAACGGCCGCTCTGTGACGAGTCCCGAATTCTTTTGGAATGAGCATACTTTCAGACAAAGGCAAATACGCACACGACACAGCAATTTTATCGTTGCGAATAATCACAGCACCATCATGCAGTGGAGTATTTGGAATAAAGATATTGATCAAAAGTTCACCGGTAATATCGGCTTCAAGAGGAATCCCGGTTTCAATGTACTCTTCAAGGCCTGTATTACGTTCAATCGTAATTAAAGCGCCAATTTTACGTTTAGACATATATTGAACAGCCTTATCTAGTGACGTGATCAATTGCTCGTCTTCTTTTTGTTCTTGTTTTGTCGTCTTAAAGAAGGTACTCCGCCCTAAATGTTCCAGCCCACGTCTGATTTCGGGTTGGAAAATGACAATCGCTGCAATCACCCCATAGGTAATAACTTGATCCATTAACCAAGACAACGTGTGTAACCCAATGAGTTCAGCGCCAAAACGGATAGCAATAAAAATTGCCACACCTTTAAACAACTGGATGGCTTTAGTGCCTCTCACTAGTTGAATCAACTTATAAACGATATACCACACAACAAGAATATCTAAAATATTAACAAAAAAATTCCAAGAAAAAATATCGACGTTAAACATTTGTTTCCAATAATCGATATTAAATAATTCTTGAATACTAAATGACATAGGCAGACTCCCTTTACAATTGGACTTACTTTACTAGTATAGCACAGCTTTTCTCTCCCCTCACCTGCAAAACAATGGAAGTTACATTTTTTTCATACTCTTTTCATTTCTATTCAAAAAAATTATTATTAAACACAATATTTCCCATTTTACCTACTTTTCGCTACACTAACAGTAAGAAAACAGAGAGGATGAAACATTTTGGATATTAGTATCATTAATGCCGCCGAAACAAATGGCGATGTAGGAATCATTATTGGAGATAAAGATGCAAAAAAGACATTAATCGAATTTATTAATCTCCGTTGCCCTTATTGCCGCCAATGGTTTTTAGATCATGAAAAACTGTTAGAAAAAGAAGTTGCGAGCGGTAATTTAAAACGTGTCATTAAATTATACAATAAAGACAAAGAAAGTTTGCAACGCGGCAATGTCATGCATCAGTACGTGACAAAAGGAGATGAGAAAAAAGCGCTGGCTGATATCAAGAAAGTCTTCTTATCACAAGACTTATGGGGGGATTTATCTTTAGAAGCTGTAGCCAAATTTGCCGAAGAAGATTTAAAACTGGAAAACTATACAGATGAATTAACACAAAAAGCTATCGTCACAGAAGCACAACGGGCCAATATTCAGTTTGTGCCAACTATGATTTTAAACGACCATATTTTTGATGAAAGCATCTCTGCAGAAACCCTGTTAGCTTACCTAAATGAATAAAGTAAAGCCTGTATTTTTTACCTTTATGGTTGTATCGATCTTAAAAAGTTAAACCAAAACTAACTCTTTAAATCGTGACAATTTTAAAAGAAAAAATACAGGCTTTTTTATAATCATTTTTTATTTAAACTACTTGTTCTCTTAATCGCTCAGCAAACTCATTAATTTTGCGGATACGGTGATTAATTCCCGATTTTGAGATAGCACCTGAAGGAATCATTTCCCCTAACTCTTTTAGACTCACTTCTGGATGCTCCAAACGTAACTCGGCAATTTCTTGCAATTTTTCTGGTAAGGCTTGTAAACCAACTCGACTTTCAATAAATTCAATATTTTCAATCTGCTTTGAAGCAGCATCAATTGTTTTATTCAAATTAGCAGTCTCACAATTAACCAAGCGGTTGACTGAATTGCGCATATCCCGCACAATCCGGACATCTTCAAATTTCAACATAGAATTGGTCGCTCCAATTAACGTCAAGAAATCCGCTATTTTTTCTGCTCCTTTTAAATAAGAAATATAACCGTTACGCCGTTCTAAGGTGCGCGCGTTTAAATCGTAATAGTTTAACATTTGACAGACATCGAGATTGTGTTCTTCATAAAGAGAATAAATTTCTAAATGATAACGACTCGTTTCCGGATTGTTCACCGATCCGGATGCCATAAAAGCGCCGCGCAAATAAGAGCGCATTTTTTGCGTATTTCCCATTATTTCATCAGAAATATGTGTTTGGAACATCAGACCGTCCATAATTGCCAATTCATTTAAAACTTCCTGCGTTCGCTCTTTTAAGCGCACGATATATACGTTATTTTTTTTCAATTTCATTTTACGCCGGACCAATAATTCACTTCGCACGCCAAAATGATCCTTTAATAAAGTATAAATACGGCGCGCAATTGCGGCATTTTCAGTTTGAACGTTTAAAACAAACTGATGATTACTTAAGCTAACCGATCCATTCATACGAATTAAAGCAGCCAACTCCGCTTTTGCGTGTTCGCGATGGACTTCTAAAGTCGTCAATTCTTTTTTTACATCTGCCGCAAATGACATTTTTTTACCTCCTTTCTGCTTTATTTATGATTAATTAAGTTTTTAATTTTTAATACAATATGCGCAATAATTCTTCAACGACTTTTTCGCCATCGTGAAAAACACCACCATCGCGTAATTGTAAAAAGTCAGCTGAAACAACACGGCATCCTTCTTTGCGTAAACCTTTAAAGTCGTGTTTCACTTGAACCAAATATTCATCATATACTTCAGGATCCATATACCCTTCCGGAACTTTTTCAGTATTAACTAAAACAGTATCTACAAAAGGTTGGTTTAAGTGCTGATGTAAAACTTGCACATGATTAGCATCAGTAAAATGCTCTGTTTCACCTTTTTGAGTCATAATATTACAAATATAAACCGTTTCCGCTTGCGTAGCCAAAAGTGCGGCACCAATTTCTGAAATCATTAAATTAGGTAAAATACTTGTAAATAAACTCCCTGGACCCAACACAATCATATCTGCTTCCATAATCGAAGAAACTACTTTTCGAGCAGCACTTGGTTCTTTGTCTCCTTCTTGATTACGGACAAAAACATGATCAATTGTCTTGCGATCAATCGCTATCTTTGATTCTCCGACTGCCTGGGTGCCATCTTTAAAAATAGCATGTAAAACTAATGGTGTTTCACTAGAAGGATAAATATGGCCATCGACATGCATCATTTTGCTTAGTAATTGAATTGCTTCATAAGTACTGCCTCGCATTTCTGAAATCGCAGCAATAATTAAATTCCCCAAGGCGTGATTCGCTAAAAATTTGTCATCTTTATGAAAACGATATTGAAAAATATCAGCATATAATTGGGGCATATCTGATAAAGCGACTAAAACATTGCGTAAATCCCCTGGTGGAGCCATTGCAACGGAATTACGAATCTCACCACTACTGCCACCGTCGTCAGCCACAGTTACAACAGCCGTGATGTCAATTCCTTGATTTCTTAATCCCCGCAAAATAACTGGCAAACCAGTTCCGCCGCCTACGACCACGACTTTTGGTTTACGAATACGATATGTTTTCATTTTCATGAGCGGTTCACCGTCTCTTTGCGTTTGTCTTTATCCCGATGAGTGATATTAACTTTATAGTTTTTGCTTAATGCTTGCCCTACGCGTTCTGTCAAAGCAACCGATCGATGTTGTCCACCAGTACAACCAATTGCAACCGTTAAACTACTTTTACCCTCTTTTACATAACCAGGCATAATCGTCTCTAGTAACTGATAGAATTGTTGATAAAATTGTTCTGTCTCCGGAAATGACATAACATAGTCATAAACTTCTTGATCTTTCCCTGTTAACGGACGCAATTCAGGAATATAATGCGGATTTGGTAAGAAACGCACATCCATTACAATATCGGCATCAATTGGCAAACCATACTTAAATCCAAATGAAATCATTTCAATCCGAAAACCGCCCTCATTGGTCGTTTTAAATTCTTGATTGATTTTTTCCCGCAGTTGCCGTGGCGTTAAATTGGTTGTATCGACAACAAAAGTTGCTTTAGTTTTTAAATCTTCCAAAATGGCACGTTCTTTTCGAATTCCTTCTGTAATTAGACCTTCCATTGCTAAAGGATGTACGCGTCGAGTTTCCTTGTAACGTGAAACCAATTCCTCATCTGAAGCATCTAAAAATAACACTTGCGTATCAATAAAGTTCGTGTTTTCAATGTCCACTAACATTTCTTGAATCTCTTCAAAAAAGGAGCGGGAGCGTAAATCAACGACTAGAGCAATTTTAGTAACTTTGCCGGATTCCTTAATTAGTTCCCAAAATTTAGGAATTAAAGAAGGCGGCATATTGTCAATGCAAAAATACCCCATATCTTCAAAGCTTTGAATCGCTACCGTCTTACCGGCACCACTCATTCCGGTAATAATCACTAGTTTTAAATTGTCTTGCATAAAAGCAGCTCCTCTCAAAAGTTGCAGTTTTTTTAAAGTTATCTCGACATGAATAAACCGAACAAAGAATTGCAACTACTTTGGCTTTCTTTGCTCGGGTTTTTAGTATTCCTCTAAACTCTCAGCTGGAAAACTTCTCCATCTAACATTATAACATTCCGGGCGTATCATAAGCAATAATATTATATTCTCTTTACTTTTTACTTTAGAAATAAACAATCTACTTTTTATGTATATCTTTTTTCCATTAATAAAAAGGACTGTGATCAAAGTTTCATCACAATCCTTTTAACACGTGCACAACTGGCGTCTTTGGTAATCAGTAGTTAAACTATCACTAATTTTCTTTTGCGCTTTTACGATCAGCTAGCGCCCGTTCAATCGTACGATCAACTAAAATCGATTGCGCATCCACTACGCTATATGGATTATCCGTTGCAAATTCTTCCATTAAAGACAACTCAGTACAACCTAAAACCGCACTAGCACAGCCACATTCTTCAATCGCTTCTGTCAGAATTTCATAATATAACTCTTTATTTAAAAAATCGTTTTCTTTAATATCACGATAAATCAAATCGTTCACTTTTTGTTGTAACGCTGCATTAGGCAGCATTACTTCAAAACCAACATTTTCCAGTTCGCGTTGGTAAACACCTGCTTTTACACTACCTTCTGTACCTAAAAAGGCCACCTTGCCACCTTCTTGCCGCCGACTCATTTCAATCGCAGCTTCTCGTGGCATATGCAAAATAGGAATTTCAGTCGCCGCTTGTAGCGTTTCAAAAAAATAATGCGCAGTATTACAAGTCAAGACAATAAAATTTGGCTGTAATAAATTTTGTTTTTTTATATCATCTAATAAAAACGGTAGCGGGTTTTCTGTATCTTTATCTAAGATATAAGCTGTTCGATCAGGAACGGTCGCGTGATTAAACAAGACATAATTTAGATAATCTTGATCTTTATGCGTGACAGTCCGCTGATTTAACAGACGAACAAAACTTTCTGTTGCTTGGGTACCCATTCCACCTAAAATACTAAAAAAGTTTTCCACTAGGTTAGCCTTCTTTCTCACTGAAATATTTCTTAAAGCCTGTAACATAATTGTGGAAAGCATATTTCATCAAAAGATAACGACGAATTGATGAATCCTTTTCATAAAACAAGGTTGTGCCGTAACGTCCTGCTTTGATTAATTTTTCGGCATACTGCTTATCTGCGTTGTCTTTAGTATATTGACGAAAGACTTTTTTTGGGACACCTAGCCAAACCTTAGCATTAGGATTATCTTTACGCCCATATTCAGTTTCTCTAAAGACGCTGTTAAAAACCAGGTCTTCTGTTACATATTTGGCTAAATTAAAACCACTTAAAGTAACAAAAAAACTACTTCGTCCTTGGCGCAAGTTAATTTCAAATAATTTATATTGCCCATCACGACGGTCATATTTCATATCAAAATTAGCAAAACCAACATAATTGATTTTTTCCAAGAAGGCTTTGATTGTTTGGTAGATTTCATCATTTTCATCTGGCACAATCACTACATAATTTCCCACAGCCGCTGGCGCAGGATCTTCTAATAGCGGATGGCCTAAAAACATAAAGCGAGTCTGCCCATTTTGATCGACATAGGCATTTAACACGCGCATATTGCTATCATCCCCAGGAATGAAATCTTGAGCAATCATTTCACTTGTATAGCCAGCTTTGTATAGCCGATCTAAAATCATATTAAACTCGGGTAAATTATCGATAATAAAGGCCTTTTTACGTCCTTCAAAATCGACAGATAACCATTCCACACTATTGGCCGGTTTTAAAGCCACCGGAAAATCAAAAGGCAACTCTTGATTTAATTTGCCGTCAATAACCATATCTTTTGTAATAATTAATGTTTTAGGATAAGGCAGTTGATATTTTTCACAAATATCATAAAAACTAACCTTATTAATTAATTTCTCAAACAAAGCGTAATCATTTGCCGCAAAAACATAATGTTCTTTTAACTCTTCTTTATGCTGGGATAACAATTCCGCATAGCCATCTCCACAAGCTACCAATAAATATTTTACACTGGGATCGTGATACTTGGTTTGAGCTAATTTCAATAATTCATCAATAAAAACTGGATCTTGATCAAAACCGGAAATCACATTAACATCGACAATTTTACTATATTTTGTTGGTGCCAATTGAAAAGAAGCATATGCTGTTGATTTTATACCATATTCTTCATAAAATGCTCGGGCCATGCCGTAAACATTCATATCACTACCTAATAATATGGGGACAAAAGATTGTCGTTCCACTTTTACCACACTCACTTTATGTTTTACTTTAACTATAGAATCTTCTATTAATACAACATTCGTATCATACCATAAAGAAAAAGAGCAATCAAAAGCTATCTTCTGACTGCTCTATTTCTAAAAGAAATATTAGTGATTTAGTTTAAAACTTTTTTCAAATATTGACCGGTATAACTTTCTTTTACTTTTGCAATTTGTTCTGGGGTTCCTTTGGCGATAATCATACCACCACCGTCACCACCTTCTGGACCTAGATCAATCACATAATCTGCTGATTTAATGACATCCAAATTATGTTCAATTACTAAAACAGTATTGCCTGCATCTGATAAACGTTCCAAAACTTTTAATAAACGGGCAATGTCATCTGTATGCAACCCAGTGGTCGGTTCATCCAAGATATAAAAACTTTTTCCATTAGAATTTTTATGCAATTCACTGGCCAGTTTCATCCGCTGGGCTTCACCGCCGGATAAAGTCGTTGCTGGTTGACCTAAAGTGACATATCCTAAACCAACGTCAACAATCGTTTGTAATTTACGATGGATTTTAGGGATATGTTTGAAAAATTCAACGGCATCTTCTACTGTCATTTCTAAAATTTCAGCAATATTTTTTCCTTTATAATGAACTTCTAAAGTTTCAGAGTTGTAGCGTTTGCCATGACAAACTTCACAAGGTACGTAAACATCTGGTAAAAAGTGCATCTCAATTTTAATGATACCATCTCCGCGACACGCCTCACAACGTCCGCCTTTCACATTAAAACTAAAACGACCTTTTTTATAACCACGAATTTTAGCTTCATTCGTTTTAGCAAATAAATCACGAATATCATCAAAAACACTTGTATAAGTGGCCGGATTACTACGAGGCGTTCTGCCAATGGGACTTTGATCGATATCGATTATTTTTTCAATCGATTCATAACCTGTTATCTTCTTGAATTTACCCGGTTTATTTGAATTACGATTGATTTTTTGCGCCAATGCTTTTTTCAAAATTTCATTTACTAACGTTGATTTACCTGAACCTGAAACCCCAGTAACGGCAATAAATTTCCCTAATGGAAAATCAACACTAACATTTTTCAAATTATTCTCGGCAGCACCTGTAATTCTTAGTTTATTACCGTTGCCTTTACGACGTGTTTTTGGTACTGGAATTACTTTTTTGCCTGATAAATATTGACCTGTAATAGAATTTTCATTGGCAGCTACTTCATCAGGTGTGCCGGCTGCTACAATTTCGCCACCTTGGGCTCCTGCACCAGGGCCTACGTCAATTAAATAATCTGCCGCCCGCATTGTATCTTCATCATGTTCAACCACGATTAACGTATTCCCCAAGTCTCGCATTTTCCGCAAAGAATCAAGCAGACGATCATTGTCTCGTTGGTGTAAACCAATCGATGGTTCATCTAAAATGTACAACACCCCAGATAAGTTTGACCCAATCTGCGTCGCCAAACGAATTCGTTGGGCTTCACCACCTGATAATGTTCCAGCAGCTCGACTTAAAGTCAGATAATCTAATCCTACATTTTGCAAGAAATTCAAACGATCGTTAATTTCTTTTAAAATTGGTTTTGCTATCATCTGTTCTTGTTCGGTTAATTTTACTGTTTCAAAGAAGTTTAATGCATTATGAATTGCTTTTTCACTTACTTCACCAATGTGGGTACCATTCACTTGGACCGACAAAGCTTGTGGATTCAAACGATAACCATGACAAGTTTCACACGTAAGCTCTGTCATGTATAGACGCATTTGATCTCTGGTAAAGTCACTATTGGTTTCATGATAGCGGCGTTTAATATTAGTTAAAACCCCTTCAAAAGGTACTTCAACATCCCGCACACCACCAAAGTCATTTTCATAATGAAAGTGAAAAGTTTCTCCATTGGAACCTCTTAGAACAATTTGCTGTTGTTCTTCAGGCAGCTCTTCAAATGGAGTATCTAAATCAATTCCAAAACTATCACAAGCTTGCGCTAACATTTCCGGATAATATTGTGAGCTGATGGGATTCCAAGGAATAATTGCTCCTTCACGTAATGTTTTGCTTTGATCTGGTATTACCAAGTCCAAATCGACTTCTAATTTCATCCCTAAGCCATCACATTCTGGACAAGCTCCAAAAGGCGCATTAAAAGAAAACAAGCGCGGTTCTAACTCGCCAACGGTAAAACCACAATAAGGACAGGAGTAATGTTCACTAAACAGTTTTTCCTCTTGACCGATGACATCCACCACTGCGTAGCCCTTAGCTAAATGCAGTGCCGCTTCAAAAGAATCAAATAAACGCGAACGGATACCGTCTTTTACCACAATACGGTCAATCACAATCGCAATTTCGTGTTTTAAGTTTTTTTCTAATTCCGGCACTTCACTAATATCATAAATTTCGCCATCTACCCGGACCCGCACATACCCTTCTTTTTGAATTAATTCAAAAACTTTTTTATGTTGTCCTTTTTTTTGATAAACAATCGGAGCTAAAATTTGAATTTTCGTACGCTCAGGTAATGTTAAAACTTCATCGACCATTTGTTCTACCGATTGGCTCGTAATTTCAATATGATCATTTGGACAAATAGGATGACCAACACGAGCATATAACAACCGCAAGTAATCATTAATCTCAGTTACGGTACCGACAGTTGAACGGGGATTTTTACTCGTGGTTTTTTGATCAATTGAAATCGCCGGGCTTAAACCATCGATACTATCAACATCTGGTTTATCCATTTGGCCTAAAAACTGACGCGCATAAGCCGATAGACTTTCAACATAACGTCGTTGTCCTTCAGCATATAACGTGTCAAAAGCAAGTGAACTTTTTCCCGAACCAGAAAGTCCCGTAACTACAACTAGTTCATCTCGTGGAATCGTGACATCAATATTTTTTAAATTATGGGCTCTGGCGCCATGAATTACGATTTTATCATTTGCCATATTTTTACTCCTTAATCGTTTAAAAGCGCCAAAAGACGCTTTTAAACTTATTTTATTCTGTTGCTTTTAATTCTAAAATTGTATCTCGCAACGTCGCGGCTGTTTCAAAATCTAACGCTTTTGCCGCATCTTTCATTTCTGCTTCTAATTTGATTAATAAAGTATCTTTTTCTTCTTTGGTCAATTCATCGTAATTGGCTAGTGTAACTTCTTCACCTGTATCATCACTAGCTTTTGTAATTGCGATTAAATCACGAATTTCTTTAATAATGGTCTTAGGTATGATACCGTGTTCTTCGTTGTATTTTTCTTGGATACTACGACGACGAGAGGTTTCATCCATTGCTTTTTGCATAGAATCAGTAATTTTATCAGCGTACATAATTACTTTTCCTTCTGAATTACGAGCTGCCCGTCCAATTGTCTGAACTAAAGAACGTTCACTGCGTAAGAAACCTTCTTTATCTGCATCTAAAATCGCAACTAAAGATACTTCTGGTACATCAAGACCTTCTCTTAATAAGTTAATTCCCACTAAAACATCAAATTTACCTAAACGTAAATCACGAATAATCTCAGTTCGTTCCAACGTTTTAATATCACTGTGAAGATATTTCACTTTAATTCCTAATTCTTTAAAGTAGTCTGTTAAATCTTCTGACATTTTTTTCGTTAATGTTGTCACAAACACGCGCTCGTCTTTTGCTGCCCGCTCATTAATTTCTCCGACTAAATCGTCAATTTGTCCCATAATTGGTCGCACTTCAATCAATGGATCCAATAAACCAGTCGGTCGAATAATTTGTTGAATTACGGTATCCGTTTGTTCTGCCTCATATGGTCCTGGAGTAGCAGAAACGTAGATGATCTGGTGTACATGTTCTTCAAATTCTTCTAAGCGCAGTGGCCGGTTATCAAGAGCTGATGGTAAACGAAAACCATAATCCACTAGCATTTGTTTTCGTGCTCTATCACCATTATACATCCCGCGAATTTGCGGCATAGTAACGTGAGATTCATCAATCACAATCAGATAATCTTCTGGAAAGAAATCTAGTAATGTATAAGGAGGCTCTCCTTCTTTACGACCATCTAAATGACGTGAATAATTTTCAATCCCAGAAGTGTACCCCATCTCTCGTAACATCTCGATATCATAATTGGTCCGTTGTTCAAGGCGTTGCGCTTCTAATAATTGGTTGTTTTCACGTAAAATTTTCAAGCGCAGATCTAATTCTTTTTGAATAGAAGCAATTGCTGTTTCCAGATGATCTTCATTTGTTACAAAGTGAGTGGCAGGAAAAATCGAAACATGTTCTGTTTCGGCGATTATTTCGCCTGTCAAAGCATCAACTTCACGAATGCGATCAATTTCATCGCCAAAGAATTCAACCCGCAGTGCACGCTCATCTCTTGAAGCTGGGAAAATCTCAACAACATCTCCTCGGACCCGGAATCGTCCCCGTTGAAAATCGATGTCATTGCGTTCAAATTGAATTTCAACTAAGTCGCGCAATAATTGGTCCCGGCTGATTTCCATGCCGACACGTAATGACACGACTTGTTTTTGATATTCCATTGGTGAACCTAAGCCAAAAATACACGATACCGAAGCCACAACTACCACATCGTTGCGCTCTAATAATGCGCTAGTGGCGGAGTGACGTAATTTGTCAATTTCATCATTAATACTAGAGTCTTTTTCAATATAGGTGTCAGAAGATGGAACATATGCCTCTGGTTGATAATAATCATAGTAACTGACGAAATATTCTACAGCATTGTTAGGAAAAAATTCTTTAAATTCTCCATACAATTGTCCTGCTAAAGTTTTATTATGGGCAATAATTAAAGTTGGTTTATTAACCTCTTTAATAACATTTGAAATTGTATAAGTTTTACCAGTACCAGTTGCACCTAATAAAACTTGTGCTTTCTTGCCGGCATTAACCCCGTCTACTAATTGGCTAATCGCCTCTGGTTGGTCCCCAGCAGGTTCATATTTTGAAACTAACTGAAATTGATTGGAGGTTACTCGATCAATCATTCACATCTTCCTCCCTGATATTATTTTCTCTTTACAAAAATTGTATTCTTTTCCTATATAAAAGAAAATAAATACGCATTTTGTCCACGAAATATTTTAACATAGCGAACATATTTTCGCCACTTTTGAACTGCGTCTGAAGTTTTTCTTAATGTTATGTTTTATTACATGAGTTGTTACTTTTTTAGACTTTTTTTCTCATAATCAGCAAAAAAGCATTGTGAAGAGAAGAATTACTGCATATAATATTTCATATGCGAATTTTATAAGCACTTTGTTATAACTAGTTAAGCAGGCTTAATCTTGCTATCATTTTTATTTGGTAGTTAAAAGTCTTTTAACATTTATTTATAGGAGGAATTAACAATGAAAAGAAAACTGCTCTTATGTTTGTCTTTCTTGGCGGGTTTTTTAACTTTAGCTGTTAGTAAACCAGCTGCAGCTGCAGAAGAAACCTACAAAATCGGCACGGATATTACGTTTGCCCCTTTTGAATTTCAAAATGATCAAAATGAGTATGTCGGTATTGATATTGACTTGTTAAAAGCAATCGCCAAAGACCAAAATTTCCAAATCGAACTAAAACCATTAGGCTTTGACAGTTCCATTCAAGGTGTGCAATCTAACCAACTAGATGCGATGATTGCTGGGATGAGCATTACAGACGAACGAAAGAAATCTTTTGATTTTTCTGACCCTTACTACGACAGCGGTATTCAAATGGCGGTAAAAAAAGGCAATGAAAAAATTAAAGCTTATAACGATCTAAAAGGTAAAACTGTCGGCGCTAAAGTCGGAACCGAATCCGCTACTTTTTTAGAGGAAAATAAAGAAAAATACGGTTTTGATATCAAACTATATGACGCAGCAGATGCCTTATATGGCTCATTAAACAACGATACTGTCCAAGCTATTTTTGATGATGAACCTGTTTTGGGTTATGCGGTGACACAAGGTCAACCTTTACAATTAGTTGGCGAAAAAGAAAAAGGTAATTCTTATGGTTTCGCCGTTAAAAAAGGCAAAAATGCCGAATTACTGGAAAAATTCAACGCTGGTTTAAAAGATTTAAAAGCCAATGGCGAGTATGATAAAATCGTCGCAAAATACGTTGCCAAAAGCGATGATGAAGCTGCTACTGCTATGAAAAAAATTGAACCAAAAAAATCTGAATACGTAATTGCTAGCGATACAGCCTTTGCTCCTTTTGAATTTCAAAATACAGATAACAAGTATGAAGGTATTGATGTTGATTTATTAAATAAAGCCGCAGAAATGCAAGGCTTTAACCTAAAATGGAATCACATTGGTTTTGCTGGCGCTGTCCAAGCAGTTCAAGGTAACCAAGCCGACGCGATGATTGCCGGCATGACAATCACAGATGAACGTAAAGAAAGTTTTGATTTTTCTGATCCTTATTTTGAATCTGGAATTCAATTAGCCATCAAAAAAGGCAATGATGAAATCAAATCTTATGCTGATTTAAAAGGAAAAAAAGTTGGCGCTAAAATTGGAACTGAAAGCGCCGATTTCCTTCAAAAAAATAAAGACAAATATGGTTATACCATTAAGCAATACGATACAGCAGATGGCCTATACGATTCAGTTCGCGGCGGCCAAATCGATGCTATTATGGACGATTATCCTGTGATTGGCTACGCCATTAGCCAAGGACAAGAACTCGCTACGCCAATTAAACGCGAAAGCGGTGGTTCTTACGGCTTTGCTGTCAAAAAAGGGCAATCTCCTGAATTATTAGAAATGTTCAACGAAGCTTTAAAAGAAATGAAACGTACTGGTGAGTACGACAAAATCTTAGATAAATACATTGCCGATGGAAATGAACAAAAAAAATCGACAGTTGATGAATCTACTATTGGTGGCTTATTAAAAAATAACTGGAAAGTATTATTAGAAGGCTTATGGAAAACCATCACCCTAGCTTTAATATCATTTGCGTTAGCACTTGTGATTGGCGTTATCTTTGGTTTATTCAGCGTAGCACCAATTAAAGGTTTGCGAATTTTCGCTTCAATTTATGTCGACATTATTCGTGGGATTCCGATGATGGTACTGGCATTCTTTATCTTCTTTGGACTTTCAGATGCAATTGGGGTTACTATTCCAGATTATACGGCGGGTGTGATTACCCTAACTTTAAATGCGAGTGCTTATATCGCTGAAATCGTTCGTGGTGGTATTAACGCTGTTCCTGTGGGTCAAATGGAGGCCTCTCGTAGCCTGGGTCTAGGATATACCCACACGATGCGAAAAATCATTTTACCACAAGCGATTAAAATTATGATTCCATCTTTTGTTAACCAATTTGTCATCTCCTTAAAAGATACTACAATTATCTCTGTTATCGGGGTTGTTGAATTGTTGCAAACTGGTAAAATTATCGTCGCACGTAATATGCAAAGTACGTATGTCTATTTAATTGTTGGTGTGATGTATTTAATTGTTATCACTGCCCTAACTCGTCTGGCTAAAGTTTTAGAAAAGAAGGTGAAATAAGATGGCAGAAAAAATCAAAGTAACAAACTTAGTAAAAAAATACGGCGATAATACCGTTTTAAACGATATGAGTATTACCATCAATGAAGGAGAAGTTGTTTGTGTTATCGGCCCTTCTGGTTCTGGGAAAAGTACTTTTTTACGTTGTTTAAACCGTTTAGAAGAGCCAACTAGTGGTGATATCGAAATTGATGGTACCCACTTAATGGCTAAAGGAACCGATATTAATAAAGTCCGCCAACATATTGGCATGGTTTTCCAGCACTTTAACCTTTTCCCTCATCTTTCAGTTTTACAAAATATTACTTTAGCACCAACAGACCTTGGTCGCATGTCAAAAACTGATGCAGAGAAAAAAGCTGTTAGTTTGTTAGAAACTGTCGGTTTAGCTGATAAAAAGGATGCCTTACCAGATAGCTTATCTGGTGGTCAAAAACAACGGGTTGCAATTGCTCGGGCATTAGCGATGAATCCAGATATTATGTTGTTTGACGAACCTACTTCTGCTCTTGATCCTGAAATGGTAGGTGACGTTTTAAACGTTATGAAAAAATTAGCTCAACAAGGGATGACCATGGTGATTGTTACCCATGAAATGGGCTTTGCCAAAGAAGTAGCCAACCGCGTCTTATTCTGTGATGGTGGGAAGTTCTTAGAAGATGGCACGCCAGATGAAGTCTTTAACAATCCAACTAACCCACGAACACAAGACTTCTTGAACAAAGTATTAAATATTTAAGCAACTAAAAAGCAATCATTTCCACCAAGACTAACTTGGGAAATGATTGCTTTTTTAATGCTCGGTACCGCCAATAGTTTTAATATCTTCTAAACCATTGTAAGTAACCATTGCAGTAATTGCCAATTCCAATCCTTTAACAATATCTTCTAAGCTCATCGCCGGCTGATTTGGCTTAGTAACTACTTGGGCTGGAATATAAGGAACATGAATAAAGCCCCCTTTTATTTTGGGATAACGCGTAGAAATTAAATGCTGGACATAATACATGACATAATTACAAACAAAGGTACCCGCCGTATACGAAACCGCGGCAGGAATTCCGTTTTCATTAAGAGCCGAAACAATTGCTTTAACTGGCAATTGGGTAAAATAAGCCGTTGGACCATCGGCAAAGATAACTTCATCAAGCGGCTGATTTCCCTGATTATCAGCAATTCGCGCATCTGCTAGATTAATAGCAACTTTTTCTACCGTAATATTAAAGCGTCCCCCTGCTTGCCCAACATTTAAAACCAGATCAGGCTGATAAGTTTGAATTGCTTTATGAATAATTGGTCCAACTTCATTAAATACAGTGGGAATTTCTAAGGTAATTATCTTAGCACCACTTATTTGGGTTGGTAATCTTTTTACGGCTTCTAAAGCTGGGTTAATTTTCTCAGAGCCAAAAGGGTCAAAGCCCGTTACTAAAATTTTCATTTTGTCCTCCATTAAGCTAGTTGTTTTAACGCCATAATAATTCTCTTACTGTTCACTTGTGGAGAAATATGATTTCCCACCTTTTTAGTTTCTAAAATTTTTTCAGCAAATTGCTGCAAATTAAGTTCTTCTATCTTCAAATTAAGTTCTTTAAGTGTTGTCGGTAATAAGAGATTAGCAAATAAATCGTGATAAAAAGGATATTCTGCCAATCTTTGTTCTGCTAACAATTGCAGTAAAACACCCACTGCAACAATTTGACCATGACTACCTGTAATAGTTAATTCTTTTTCTCCCATAATAACATTATGAAAACCATGAGCTAAGCTTAAACCCGCATTTTCAAAACCTAGACCACTTAACAAAATATTAGCTTCAACGACGTTTTCAAAGGATTGCGTAATCAGCCCTTTTCTTTGAGCATGACAAGCATTTGCAATTTCATCAATTAAAATATCGTGGCAACTTTTCGCTAGGCTTAACGCGGCCAACGTTGGTTTTTCATGGCGTGTATTTCGTCCATTTTCTTCAAAGATACTTCTAGCTTCAATATAAGTTGCAATCCCATCGGCAAATCCTGCAATTAACATGGTTTGCGGTGCATTTAAAATGACATTCGTATCTACCAAAACAATCGCTGGATTTTTTTCATAAAAATCATACTTTTGGAAATTTCCTTTTTCGTCATAAATCACTGAAATACGGGAAGTAGCCGCATCAGTCGCAGCAGAAGTTGGTAAGACAGCAATTGGTAAATTACTCACATGGGCAATCATTTTCCCCAAATCCATTGCCTTACCACCACCTAAGGCAATAACAAATTGACAATTAAAATTTTTTATAACTTCTTTAGCTTCTATTAAAAGTTCTCCTGAGATGACGTTATCAACTAAAATTGTCGTACTTGCAATTTTTTGCTCGACTAAATGATGGACAAAATCTGTTCCTAGCATTTGCATTACAAAAGAATCAGACACTATTAACGCTCGATTACCTAATCTGAGTAGCCGATGTAGTTGCGTTTTAAAGGCATCAGGACCTTGTATGTACTCTTCGGGACTGGTAAAAACGCGCATAAAATCACTCCTTTTTCTCAATTATTTTAACTATACCGCAAAAAGCAAAAGAGTTCATGGAAAATTTCCATGAACTCTTTTGTCTATTTTTTCTTACCACCAAAAGCATCTTTCATTTTATCAAAGAAACCTTCTGATTGTTGTTCGGTTAATTTTGTGCCACTCACTTCCGCAAATTGACGTAAAGCTTGTTTTTGCTCTTCATTTAAGTTTTTCGGTGTAATAAGCTTAACTTTGACGTGTTGGTCACCGTTACCTGTTCCTCTAAGTTTTGGCGCACCTTTTCCACGCAAACGGAAATTGGTACCTGTTTGTGTTCCAGCAGGCACTTTTAATTTCACTTCACCATGAACAGTCGGTACATTAATTTCATCCCCTAGTGCTGCTTGGACAAAATTAAGTGGTAATTCATAGTAGATTTCAGCCCCATCGCGATCAAAGATGTCGCTTTCTTCTACTCGGAAGACAACGTATAAATCACCATAAGGTCCGCCATTTTCGCCAGCCTCACCTTGATTTTGCAGACGCATTTGTTGACCGTCTTCTACCCCCGCTGGAACTGTAACTTTTACTTCGTGCGCTTTTTTTTCATGACCAGAACCGTGACAAGTTGGACATGGTTCTTTAATTTCTTTACCAGTACCGTGGCACACGTCACAAGTTTGACGACTCATCATTCGTCCTAGTGGTGTTTGACGTTCAACATTAATCGTACCTGCACCATGACATTTTGAACAAGTCACTGGTTGAGTTCCTGGTTTGGCACCATTCCCACCACAAGTATGACACACTTCTTCACGGTTATATTTAACCGTTTTTTCGACGCCAAAAATTGCTTCTTCAAACTTCAAATTCACCGCATATTGTAAATCTGCCCCTTGGCGTGGTGCGTTTGGATCAACCGAACGGCCACCACCGCCACCAAAGAAGGATTCAAAGATATCTTCAAAACCACCAAAACTACCGCCGCCACTAAATCCGCCATAGTTGCCACCAAAACCACCGTAGCCACCACCATAATTAGGATCGGTACCAGCATGACCATACTGATCATAAGCTGCACGTTTTTGCGGATCGCTTAAGATTTCATAAGCTTCTGAAATCTCTTTAAATTTTTCTTCAGCATCAGGTTCTTTATTAATATCCGGGTGATACTTTTTGGAAAGCTTGCGATATGCTTTTTTGATTTCGTCATCGGAAGCTCCCTTTTGCAGCCCGAGGACTTCGTAATAATCACGTTTGTCTGCCATAGGCTTTCCCTCCACATACTTTTATTCTCACTTGGGTATTTTAACACATTTTAAAAGGAAGCTAAACTATCTCATAGAAAAAGCCAAAGCAATGGCCTTGGCTTTTTCCTCCTAAAGTACAAAATAGATCTTATAGACTAAAATTATTTATCGTCGCCATCTACTTCTTCAAAATCAGCATCGACAACGTCATCTGCGCCGCCTTGTGCTTCATTTGGGTTAGCTTCAGCTTGTTGTTGCGCAGCTTGTTCATATAATTTAACCGTTAAGTTTTGCACGATTTCACTCAATGCATCACGTTTCGCTTTCATATCTTCTAAATTATTTGCTTCAACTGCTGCTTTTAATTCATCTCGTGCATCTTCTGCTTTTTTAACTTCGTCAGCGTCAACTTTACCTTCTAATTCTTTCAATGTTTTGTCAACAGAGAATAATAAAGCATCGACGTCATTACGTAAGTCTACTTCTTCTTTACGGGCTTTATCTGCTTCAGCATTTGCTTCAGCATCTTTTACCATCCGTTCGATTTCATCATCTGATAAACCTGATGAAGATTTGATTGTAATTTTTTGTTCTTTTTGTGTTCCTAAATCTTTGGCTGATACATTTACAATCCCGTTTTTATCAATATCAAAGGTTACTTCGATTTGTGGGATACCACGAGGAGCAGCTGGAATATCAGTTAACTGGAAACGACCTAAAGTTTTGTTATCTGCTGCCATTGGACGTTCACCTTGTAACACGTGAATGTCAACAGCTGGTTGGTTATCTGCTGCGGTTGAGAATACTTGTGATTTACTTGTTGGGATAGTAGTATTACGGTCAATCAATTTAGTAAATACGCCACCCATTGTTTCAATCCCTAATGATAAAGGTGTCACATCAAGTAAGACAACATCTTTTACGTCACCTGTAATAACCCCACCTTGAATAGCGGCACCCATCGCAACAACTTCATCTGGGTTAACAGATTTATTAGGTTCTTTGCCAGTTTCTTTACGAACTGCTTCTACAACTGCAGGAATACGAGTTGAACCACCAACTAAAATAACTTCATCTACTTCAGATTGTGATAAACCAGCATCTTTTAAGGCTTGGCGTACAGGAACTTTAGTACGTTCAACTAAGTCAGCCGTTAATTCATCAAATTTAGCACGCGTTAATGTCATTTCTAAGTGTAATGGACCAGCATCGCCTGCGGTAATAAATGGTAAGCTAATTTGTGTACTTGTTACACCAGATAAATCTTTTTTCGCTTTTTCAGCAGCATCTTTCAAACGTTGCATTGCCATTTTATCATTTGAAAGATCAATTCCATTTTCTTTTTTGAATTCTGCAACCATGTGATCGATGATTTTGTTATCAAAGTCATCCCCACCTAAATGGTTATCACCGGCAGTTGATAATACGTCAAAGACACCGTCGCCTAATTCCAAAATAGAAACGTCAAAAGTACCACCACCAAGGTCAAAAACTAAGATCTTTTCATCACGATCTGTTTTATCTAGACCATAAGCTAGCGCAGCTGCTGTTGGTTCGTTTACGATTCGTTCCACTTCAAGACCTGCGATTTTACCAGCATCTTTTGTCGCTTGACGTTGGGCATCGTTAAAGTAAGCAGGGACTGTAATAACTGCTTTTTCAACTTTTTCACCTAAATAATCTTCAGCAAAACCTTTAATATATTGTAAAACCATCGCTGAGATTTCTTGTGGTGTATAAGATTTACCTTCTACTTCAACTTTATAACCAGCTTCACCCATATGACGTTTAATAGAAGAAACTGTATTTGGGTTTGTCACTGCTTGACGTTTTGCAACTTCCCCAACTTGAATTTCACCGTTTTTAAAAGAAACAACTGAAGGAGTTGTACGGTTACCTTCTGGATTTGCAATAATTTTTGCTTCGCCGCCTTCTAAGACTGCAACAGCAGAGTTTGTAGTACCTAAGTCAATACCAATAATTTTACTCATAATAAAACGCTCCTTTGTTAATTATCTCTAGTAAATTTTTAATCATTTATTGTGCTACAACAACCATACTTGGTCGCAAAATGCGATCATGTAATTTGTAGCCTTTTTGTAATACCTGCACAATTGTATTTGCAGGCACATCATCACTTGCTTCAACTGTTTGTACGCCTTGATGGAAATTTGGGTCAAAAGTTTCACCAGCTGCAGGAATTTCTTCAATTCCTTCTTCTTTTAGCGCTTGTTGTAAACTAGCCAGTGTCATTTCGACACCTTTTTTCAAGTTCATACCTTGATCATCTGTCACTTCAGTTGCCATTGCCCGTTCCAAATTGTCAATTGCTGGCAATAATTTTTTGGCTAAATCTTGGGAACGATAACGTTGTAACAATTCTCTTTCATTACGATTACGATTGGTAATATTAGCAATTTCCGCTCGGGCACGTAGTAATTGATCATCCAATTCATCAATTTTTGTTGTCAATTCAGTTAACTCATCTGTAACCGATTCTTGTTCTTCTAAATCTTTCAACTCGGCTACTTCTTCTTCTAATTCTTGATCTTTTACTTCTTGATCTTTTTCTGACACTGAACTTGCCACCTTTCTATGCAAATTTCTTATTTAACTTGTTGCATCTAACCCGCGGTAGTATTCCGCTAGTTTCTCAGCTAGTTCACGAGAAAATACATCAAGTAAACCAAACATTTTAGAATACTGCATACTTGCAGGCCCCAATAATGCTATAACTCCTTTACCATGACCTGAAATATCATAACTAGCTTGAATCAAGCTCATATTATGAAATAAGTCATTGCCCAATTCATCACCAATTCTAATAGCGATACTATCTGTGGGAGGAATCAAAAGTTGCATCAATTCTTCAGGGTCTTTCATAAAGCGGTAAATGGATTTAAACTGAGCCACATCTTGTGATGGTTCAAAATCAATCATATTCATTCGACCGCCTACAAACACTTTTTCTTCAAAAATTTGACCTAACATTAAATCAAATAAATCTAAAATACCTTCAGTTGTTTGAAAGTACTTATGCAAGATCATCGGAATCTCAGTACGCAGACGTTGGTAAACCGTAAGTAACGGCTCACCTACTAGTTTATCGTTGATGATCCGTACCATCTTCTCCAAGTCGGCTCCGCTGACATTTTGCGGTAAGGCAAAAACTTGACTTTCGACATTGCCCTGATCTGTTACAATAATCGCAATCACTTGACGGCTATTTAAAGGCACAATCCGAAATCCTGTCAGACGTCTATCCTTCATATCTGGACCTAACGAAAACGCAGTATAACTAGTCAAGCTTGATAAAATTTCAGCAGAACGCTGAATAATATCATTAATTTCATGAAACTCCTGACCAAAAGATTGCTTAATCACCTGCATCTCTGTCTTGGCTACACGGGTAGGTTTCAATAAATGATCCACATAATAACGATAACCCTTCATCGAAGGAATACGACCAGAAGAAGAATGGGTCTTTTGTAATAGACCAGCCTCTTCTAAGGCCTTCATATCATTACGTATCGTAGCAGAACTCGCCTTAATTCCAGCGGCCATTAACGACTTTGATCCTACCGGCAACCCGGTCTTCGTATAATGTTGGATAATGAGACGCAGAATATCTTGTTGTCTGTTCGTCAACATATTCATCACCTCGTATTTAGCACTCAATCATTCTAAGTGCTAACACATATTAATATACCACAAGAAAGAATATTGTCAAGAAATGCGCAACAAAAAATTAGCACTCTTATACAAAGAGTGCTAACAATCTTTTTCAGTTATATCAAGGGTTTCAAAGAATTAAAGAATTAATCTAACAAAAACTTCTCAAAAATTTCATTTCCAATCAGCAACCCTTTTTTAGTCAAAGCAATATGTTTATCAGACACCACAAGCCAATCTTTTTTGACCAAATCACGCATCACATCCCCATAAATCACTTCCATATCCACTCCGAATTTTTGCTTGAAATTAAACTTTGAAATTCCGCTTTTTTTGCGTAAACCCAAAAACATTTCTTCTTCTATTTGATTATTTCGGCTTAATATTTCTGTCTCATAGATAGGTAATTGATTTTCTCGCAAAGGTTTTAAATAATGTTGAATTGGACCAAAATTTTTATAGCGTTCATTACCGAGATAACCACTTGCGCCAGCGCCAAAACCAAAATAATGTTCATTATTCCAATAAACTAAATTATGTTGTGACTCAAAGCCTGGTTTGGCAAAATTGCTGACTTCGTATTGAAATTTTCCCGTATTTTGCATGGCGATCATTGTTTCTTCAAACATTTGACCTTCAATTTCTTGATCTGGCATCTCTAGACGTCCTTGTCTTACCCAATTCATGAACATTGTCTTATTTTCCAAGATTAAAGAATAAAGTGAATAATGTGGTAAATCTAGTTCAATTGCCCGTTTTAGTGTATCACGAAAACTTGTTAGTGTTTGGCCGGGTAATGCATAGATTAAATCAATAGAAACATTTTGAAAATCCGCTTTTTCTAGAAAATTCATCGTAGCGTAAACGTCTTTTACCGTGTGTTTACGACCGATTTTTTTAAGCAATACATCGTCAAAAGTCTGAACCCCCATGGACAAGCGATTGACTTGATAGTTTTTCATTACTTGTAGCTTTTCATAAGTTAAATCACCCGGATTGGCTTCAACGGTGAACTCTTTAACAGATTCCATGGGAAAAAGTTGATTAATGCCACTTAATAAAGTATCCAATTGCCCCACTGAAAGCGAGGTTGGCGTTCCACCCCCAACGTACAATGTGGGACTTTTTTGAATAGGATTTTTTTCTAAGGCAAGTGCCATTTCTTTTAATAAACAATCAATGTACTCATCTACCGGCTGTCCTTCTAAAAAGACTTTATTAAAGTCGCAATAATAACAGATATGTTCACAAAAAGGAATATGAATATATGCCGAAATAGCTTTATCTATTTGTTTTTCTACTTGCTTCATTACTTATTTCCTCTCAATTAACGTTACTTTTTCATAACTTATTACTTCGTCTATCTTACCATAAGTCATATATTCAAGATACAAAGGCTTTTTAAAAGCTTATACAACAGGTCATTTCATTAAGGTCTGGCGTTTTTTATGTAAAAATTAAAAAGACTAGAAAATTTCCTTCTAGCCTTTTTAATTCGTTAGCTGTTTTTTACATAGCGGTTGCGGGGATGATTTTTGCAAGCTTCACTACAAGCACCTAAATGTTTGGCTTCATTTTCCTCAGAAGCCAAAATCCGACGATTACACTCAGGATTACTACAATTAATATATCGCTCGCAAGGAGTGCCATCAAAATAATCGCGACCAACTACCTGTTTATCTACCTGATTGATCTCTACACTAACCCGTTCATCAAAAACATACATTTTACCATCCCACAGTTCACCACGAACTGCTGGATCTTTACCATAAGTTGCAATACCGCCTTGTAATTGTCCAACGTCTTTAAAGCCTTCTTTTACAAGCCAACCGGAAAATTTTTCACAACGAATTCCACCAGTACAATAAGTTACGACACGTTTTTCCATAAATTCTTCTTTATGTTCTAATATCCACTGGGGTAATTCACGGAAATTGCGAATTTCAGGACGAATTGCCCCTCTAAAATGTCCTAAATCATATTCATAATCGTTGCGAGCGTCGATTACTACAGTATTTTCATCCAATAACGCTTCTTTAAATGCCATTGGTGATAAATAATCTCCCGTTAAGTCATTAGGGTTTAAATCTTCCGCCAATTTCAATGACACAATTTCTTGCCGCGGACGCACAAACATTTTTTTAAAGGCATGTTCTTTTGCCTCATCCACTTTAAAAACAATATCTTTAAAGCGTTCATCGTTTTGCATAGCTTGTTGGTAAGCTAAAGTCGCTTTTTTTAAACCAGAAACAGTACCGTTAATTCCTTCTTTTGCAACTAGAATCCGACCTTTTAAACCCAGTTTTTGACAAAATTCCAAATGCTCTTTTGCAAAACTCTCTGGGTCTTCAATCGTTGTATATTTATAGTAGAGTAACACTTCGTAATCCATATCAAATCCCCTTTCGCTAGTAGTATAGCGAATCAGCAGGCTAGAAGAAATTTCTCTGCTTGTATAAAACAGCGCAAACTCGCGGTCATTAGAATATTTATTGCCACATTTTTATTCTTTTTACGTTTTATTTCTTTTGTAATCAGTTTTTTTATAGTCGCTACGACAATATTAGCTTTGAATATTTTTCACAATTACTTTTAAAATTTTAAAGGAAAGTCGCTTTTTAACAAGTATTTTTTCCATTGCAATACTTGGTTTAAAAAAATTAAAAAGGTATCTTGCGAGTATATTCGCAAGATACCTTTTAGACTAATATTCCATTAAAGTAATCATATCGTAATCTTTAATTTTATCACGACCATGTAAGTCCATCAATTCAATTAAAAAGGCACAGCCAACAACAACGCCACCTAATTCTTCAACTAATTCTGTCGTCGCTTTAATCGTACCACCTGTTGCTAATAAATCGTCACAAATTAAAACACGTTGTCCTGGCTTAATTGCATCTTCATGCAACGTTAAGGTATCTGTACCGTATTCTAAATCATATGTTACTTCGATTGTCTTGCGGGGTAATTTACCTTTTTTCCGTACCGGTGCAAAGCCTACTCCTAATTCATAAGCAACTGGACACCCAACGATGAAACCACGAGCTTCAGGTCCAACTACCATGTCGATTCTTTTTTCTTTAGCATAATCTACAATTTGTTTTGTGGCTTCACGATAAGCCATTCCATCTGCCATTAAAGGTGAAATGTCGCGAAAAACAATTCCTTTTGAAGGATAATCGGGAATACTTGCAATATAGTCTTTTAAATCCATTTTGTTTCCTCCTAGTTTTCAAACCATGTTTTTAAAGTTGCTATGTCACTTAGCAAAAGAAACTCTTCAGTTTTAATTTTTTGTTGTCTGTTTTGATAGACTTGACTTAAAGTCAAATCTTTTTTGCCAGCTATCTCAGCTTGGCGCAAAACACCATCGCTTATTGTAACAAATTCCAGATCAAAAAACACCTGAATCATAAAAATTAATAATTTTTCGGGTATTCTTAGAAATTGCGCAATACTTGGTAATTTATAACGTACGTCTAACGTTTTTTGGCGAGCGATTAATTTAAACAAACGTCCATACTGTTCTCTTGTACCTAACCCATCTAAATAAGCATCGTCACTGGCACTTAAAATTAAATATACTTGTTGGACATTTGTTGCTGTTCTGATTTCTTTTAAAGTTACAGCGTCATTGGGACAGTCTAAAAAGGCAATACTAGAAAATCTTTTCGTTGATTCTAATGCACTTAGATGCGCTAAATCTTGAAAATGAACTACTTCTGCAAAATGAAATTTTTGGAATTCTTCTGGTAATTTATGGTTGAAATGAATAAAAAGCGTATCAGCTGCAAAGCGTAAATGTTGTCGATTTTTCTTTGCTCTTAAATCGATCACTTGTAAACCGACAGCTGCAAAATCTACTAGTTGTAGCTGTGGCGATTGACGACCATTCCATTCATTAATTTGAAGTTGTCCAACTAAGGATAGTTCATTGTTTTCAATGACAGCAGCTTGATTGCCAAAACCAAAACCAATGGTCATTAGCTGGGCATGATCATTGTCAGTTAAAGTAAATTTAAGATGATTATTATCGGCACCAATAGTTTTGATATCTTTTGGATAAACATGTTGAAACATAAAATAGGGCTGGGGATTGTCCATTCCAAAAGGAGCTAATTTTTTTAACTCTTTAATTAAGTCTAAATTAGCTTCAGAAATTGAAATCACTGCATCAATTGCTAGTGAATTCCCCAATAACAGCTCTTTATGTCCTTTGGCAAAATTTTCTACCCGCTCTTTAAATTCTGTTAACGCACCTTGTGGCAAGCTAACTCCCACTGCCGCATGATGCCCCCCAAAACTTGTAAATAAATCCCGCAAGCTATCCAACATTTCAAACATATTAAGTGACTCAGTACTACGACCAGATCCTTTAGCAATGCCATCTTCTTTAATCGTTAGCACAAGAGCGGGCTTACCTGTTTCTTTTAAAATACGGCCGGCGACAATTCCTAAGACACCTTCATGCCATCCTTGTTTTGCAATAATATGAATATCATCTTCAGGCTCAATTAACGCCAGTGCTTCTTTGGTGATCGTTTCAACTAAACTTTTACGTTCTTTATTAATACTATCTAATTCTTTTGCTAATGATTCAGCTTCGCTTTGGTCAAATGTCTTTAGTAAAGTAACCGCTTTATTAGGATCAGCGAGGCGACCGATCGCATTTAAGCGGGGGGCTAAAGCAAAACCAATACTTTGTTCATCGAGTTTAGTTTCATCAACTCCACTAATTTCTAACAAAGCTTGTAAGCCTAAACGCTCCGTTTGTTGCAATGCTTTTAGTCCATAGGTGACCAAAATACGGTTTTCATCAGTTAAAGAAACCATATCCGCCACAGTCCCAATGGCCACTAAATCCAAAAATTCAGCGGGAACTTCTTCTAAAAGTGCACATGCTACTTTAAATGCCACACCGACACCGGCAAGTTCGCCAAAGGGATAATTACCTTTCGGGTGACGAGGATGGATGATACCAAAAGCATTTGGCAATGTCTTTGGTAATTCATGGTGGTCGGTAACGATAACATCAACACCTTGTGCATTGGCGTAATCAATCGCTTCATGTCCTGATACCCCATTATCAACAGTAATAATCAGCTGAATTCCACTAGCAATCATCTCTTTATAGACTGCAAGATTAGGACCATAACCATCTTTAAAGCGATTGGGCAAATAAAAACTAACATCTGCCCCTAAAAGCTCCAAGGCTTCGGTCATGATAGTCGTACTGGTAATACCGTCTGCATCGTAATCACCATAGACCATAATTCGTTCACCATTTAAAACAGCCCCTTGGATACGCTCCACCACTTTTTCCATCTCAAATAACTGAAAAGGATCATGTAATCTTTCAATTTGTGGTTGCAAAAATTCCGCTAACGCTTCTTCTGATTGGATTCCTCGCTGCCAAAGAAGGCGGGCTAACGTTTTATTTAAATTAAGTTTTTCGCATTGTTGCAAAAATTCTATTGGCATTTCCGTCTTTTTCGGAAGTTGCCAGTTATACATAGAGCTACTCAAAAAATCACTCCCAACCAGATTATTATAGCAAAAGCAGCAAAGCTTGGAAAGTTTTCCACTACGCTTTTAATTGTTATTTGACCATTTGCGCTAAACTACAAATAGATTTTACAAAACTAAGCCAATCATTTTAGCATCTCCTTATCCATTCAAACGATTCCAACGAAAGCTTTTTTGCACAAAATGACTAAATTGGCTTTCCTCAAAAAAAGGCGATGTGACAAAAGTCTTGTCACATCGCCTTTTTTAGAAATAAACAACCTGACAGAAGTAGCTTTCTGTCACAATCTCTTAAACTTACTTATTTTTGATTAAAGATACCACCAGCTAGCCAATCGCCAACTTTAGGAAACAGACTATACAATTGACTAGCCGCCGCCATTACACGCGGACGATTGATTTCTCTTTTACTCTTTTGTACTCCTTTTATAATAGCTTTAGCCAACACATCCGGTTCTAAAACCATATTACCTAAATTAGCTAAATAATTGCCGCTTGGGTCTGCTTGTTCAAAAAAGTTAGTAGCAATCGGGCCTGGATTAACAGTCATAACATGAATACCCGCTGGTTTTAGTTCCAAGCGTAACGCATTGGAAAAACCCAACACAGCAAATTTTGTTGCAGAATATACAGCAGTCTTAGGTGTAGCCATTTTCCCAGCCATTGACGCAATATTTACAATAGTACCTGGTTTTCCAGCTTCTAGCATTCCTAGCGCAATTTGTTGTGTCAAGACCATCATCCCTAAAACATTAACTTCAAACATTTGGTAAGCCTTTTGCATATCAAAAGAAACAAAATCGGCGAAAATTCCAAAACCAGCATTATTAACTAATACATCAACACTTCCCACTTCATTTTGAACCTTTTCAAGCATCGAGGACACGCTTTCAGGTTGCGCAACGTCCAATTGAAAAGCGTAAGCAGCTTTGCCACTTAACTCCTCACACTGTTCCTTGACTTTACCGATTAAATTGATGCGGCGGGCACAAACAATAACAATTGCCCCTTTTTTTGCGGCTTCATAACAAATTTCTTCTCCTAATCCACCAGAACCACCTGTCACCAAAACAACTTTATCTGTTAAATCCATTATCATCAGTCCTTTAATTCGTTTTGAAAGGGAATTTCAATAATATCAAAATCTTTGGCAATTTTCGTATTGGGAAAAATTTCTTGCGCTTCTTTTTCCAGATTTAGAGCATCTTGCGCTAAATAGCGGGCACTGATATGGGTTAAAATCAACCGTTTGGCGCGGGAAGCTTTTGCAACTTCTGCTGCTTGGTGCGTTGTAGAATGATAATAATTGCGCGCCATTTTCGCTTCTGTTTTATTAAAAGTACTTTCGTGTACTAAGACATCGGCATCTTGGGCTAATTTCACCGAAGCATTCGTAATTCTAGTATCCCCTAAAATGGTGACAATCCGTCCTTTTTTTGCTTGCCCGACGTAGTCTGATCCTTTGATTATTTCACCTGTTGCAAGCGTTACAGTTTTTCCTTTTTTTAATTGGCCAAAGATGGGACCAGGTTTAATTCCTAACTCTAATAATTTTGCGACTTGTAATTCACCATCATGATCATGTTCAACGACGCGATAACCATAACTTTCAATCCCATGATCTAACAACTCGCAAGTAACCGTAAATTGTGAATCACTAAAAACAACACCCGGCGTTACTTCGATAAATTTAAGACTATAAGCTAAACGTGTTTGTGAGATTTTTAAAGCATTTAAAACAAACTGTTTAATCCCAACTGGACCATAAATCTCTAAAGGTTCCATGCCACCTTGAAAAGAACGACTACTAATTAAACCAGGCAAACCAAAAATATGATCGCCATGCAAATGTGTAATAAATATTTTTTCAATTTTACGAGGACGAATATTGGTCCGCAAAATTTGCATTTGCGTTCCTTCGCCACAATCAAATAGCCAAACGGCATTGCGCTCATCTAACAATCTCAATGCAATGCTTGTCACATTGCGATGTTTTGCCGGCACACCAGCACCGGTTCCTAAAAACTCTAATTCCATTTTTTAACCTGGCTTTCTAAAAATTTAACGAACGAAAGGTTCTACAGTAGTATAACACGCCTAAAAGCCAAATTTTATTTTTGTTTTATTCTTTTGAATTTTTGTTATCATCTTCATGGCTTTTGGCCCAACTATCTTTGGCTTTTTCTTTTGTTTCTTTGGTGACTTGTTGGGCTTTTTGAATTTCTGCTTGCACCTCATCATAATCAAAACGCGTAATTTCACCATGAAGTTGTTCAAAGACAATTTTGTTTAGTGGACGATTGTCTTCTTCTTCGGCGATAACTATTAAGCCTGTTTGCCCGGGAGCTATTTTATTTAGAAGAAATTTGAAAATGTCCTGCGCTTCACTAATTTCTTTTGCATCCCGCGTGGCACCAATCATGCTACCACCAAACCAACCCAACAAAATTGCCAACGGGCTGATTAATACCCCGACTAGCATCCCGATAAATCCGCCTTTTGAGGCATTATCGTTACCTGTGAAGTCCATAAAATCTTCAATTTTAAACTGATGACTGCCATCATCTTGATGGGTTACAACGGCCATTTGCTCTGCCTTTAATTCCCGCTTTAAAACTAATTGCTTTACTTCTGAAAATGCTTGATAACTTTCTGATGCAACTTCAAAATTCATTACGATTACCCGCTTACTCATAATAACCCTCCTTAACTATATCGCATTATTTTGCTTTATAAGTTGAGTGTACCAGTAAAGTAAAAGAAAGAAAAAAGAAAAGCAAACGAGTCGGTGTTTTTTTAAAGTGTGTCATTTTCCCACCACTTTAAACTTACACTGTACTCGTTTGCTTTTTTATTTATTCGACAAATTCAAATTCAAAATTGCCAATCCGAACAATATCGCCGTCTTTTGCACCGCGAGCGCGTAAGGCCTCATCGACACCTAGCCCTCTTAGTTGTCGTGCAAAGCGCATTACCGTTTCGTCATGGGCAAAATTAGTCATTTGGAATAATTTTTCAATTTTATCCCCGCTTAAGACCCAAGTAGCATCTGGTTCACGCGTAATTTCAAATTCAGGTTCATCCGACTGGTAACCGTAATGCACCACATCTTCTTCAATTTCTTCATCATATAAAGGAAATTCAGGTGTGGTTTCCAATAAATCAGCAGTTGCATTCAACAGTGCTTGTAAACCTTTTTTAGAAACTGCAGAGATCGGAAAAATTGGAATATCATCCGCGAATTCGTCTGTTTTTTGCCCTTGTAATTTTTCTTTGAAGTTTTTTAAATTTTCTTCTGACTGGGGCATGTCCATTTTATTGGCGACAATAATTTGAGGACGTTCTAACAAACGTAAGTTATGACTTTCCAACTCCTTATTGATCGCTAAGTAGTCTTCATAAGGGTCGCGCCCTTCCATCCCGCTCATATCAATCACATGTAAAATAACCCGCGTACGTTCAATATGACGTAAAAACTGCGTGCCTAAGCCTACGCCTTGTGAAGCCCCTTCAATTAATCCAGGTAAATCAGCGACAGCAAAGCTCCGACCATCACTAGTAGTAACCATACCAAGATTTGGCACTAAAGTAGTAAAGTGATATGCACCAATTTTAGGACGGGCAGAAGAAATGACAGAAAGTAATGTTGATTTACCGACAGAAGGAAAACCAACTAACCCGACATCTGCTAGCACTTTTAATTCTAATTCGATTTTCCGTTCTTGGCCAGGTTCACCATTTTCTGCTAACTCTGGAGCTGGATTGCGCGGTGAAGCAAACCGAGTATTGCCACGACCACCACGACCACCACGTGCCACGACTAACGTTTGACCTTCTGTTACCAAATCTCCTAATAACGCACCAGTTTCGGCATCTCGAACAGTTGTACCTGGTGGAACTTTGACATACGTATCTTCTGCTCCACGACCGTGCATCCCTTTACTCATCCCATTTTCTCCGGGAGTAGCTTTAAAATGACGATGAAATCGAAAATCCATCAAGGTGCGTAAGCCTTCATCGACAACTAATATAACGTCACCGCCATGACCGCCATCGCCTCCAGCTGGACCACCGTCAGGTACGTACTTTTCACGTCTGAAAGCAACCATACCGTCACCGCCCTTGCCGGCTTTAACGTCAATTGTTACTTGATCTAAAAACATGGACATTTTTTGTCCTCCATTCTATTCCCATAATTAAGTCTTCATTATTGTAACGACCAAATGGCTATTTGTCTATGATTTTAAAATTTATCAACTTTATTCATAAAGACTTAAAAAGCTCTTAACCTTCTCTTTATATCGTTCAGGGTTTTTACTGTAACTTTCTGCATGTTCAGCTCCATCTACCACCCATTTTTCTTTCGGTGCGCTAGTGGCAGCATAAACTTCATCTAACATGCTAAATGGCACAAATGTATCATCAGAGCCATGAATAAAGAGCATTGGTGTCTTATTTTTTTCCAATTGCTTGGTGACATCTCCTTCAGTAAAGAAAAAACCTGCGCGCAAGCGTGTGACTAAATTTGTCACTTGTATAATAGGAAATGTCGGTAAATTAAACATTTGCTGATACTGATAGACAAGTTCTGCCTTAATGGAAGAATAACCACAATCTTCTACGATTGCTTTAACATTTGCAGGTAGTTTTTCTCCAGATGTCATCATCACAGTAGCAGCACCCATACTAACACCATGTAAAACAATTGTCTCATCTTCACCGTTTTGTGTTAGGACTCTATCTATCCATTGAACGTAATCTTTTCGCTCTGGCCAACCAAAGCCAATATAATCCCCTTGACTTTCACCGTGCCCTCTGGCATCTGGTACTAATACATTATAGCCTAATTCATGATACATTCCGGCAAACTGATACATTGATTCAGCATCTCCCATATAACCGTGGGCGATAATCGCAGTTTTATGACTTTCATTTTCAGCCGGTAAATAAATCCCTCTTAATTTCAATCCATCTTGACTCGTTAAATACCAGTTAGTTCTTGTACTCCCTTTAAACCATGTTAATGCTTTATCTGTTGGTTTGTTATCTACGGATGCTTGTGCCTCATCATTAGCTAAAAAATCTTTTTCAGCCGGAACAAACGCGTAATCATAAAAATAATTACCCGCAAAAGCTAAACCGCCAAGTAATAAAACAAAAATAATACCAATTGTAATCCAGACTTTTTTCATTTCTTTTCCTCACTTAAAATTAATCACAAATCGTGTTTTTCGGTTGATGATGGTAACTAAAAGCAGCCTTGATATCTTCTTTTGATGTTCGTGCCAAAGAAAGTGTTAACTCTTCACATTCCTGTTGCGTAAAAAAGCCGACATCAACTGTCTCCAATCCCTTTTTAATCGCTGTATTCTTTGCTTTACAATAAACAAAAAATTTATAAACATACGTTAAACTAGCAGGATAATTATGTTTGGCTTTGTCTTTGACTGCCATTAATTGTAGTGGTGTAACCACAATGCCAGCTTCTTCATAGATTTCTTTTGCAGCTACTTCAAAAGGAGAATACCCGATATCTCCCCAGCCACCAGGAAGTGTCCAACTATCGTCACTTTTTTCTTTAACAAGTAGCAGTTTATCCGCCACAAAAACGACACCACGGACATCTACTTTAGGGGTAGCATAGCCATCATCGGTATAAAGATAATGTTGAATTTGAGTTTCGTCCCAATCGGTTAGTAGCGCCAACAATTTTCCTGTTACCACTAAAAGTTGATCGTAGCGCTCTTGATCAAAGACATCATGACCATATTTTTTACCCGACTGGCCAATTCCTTGTAATTCATTTAGCAAAAGTGCCAGTTGCTTTTCCATCTTCTCGCCTCCAACTTTATTATTATACCAAAAATATTTTTAGAGATAACTATTCGTAACTAAAAAAAGCGACTTAAAAAGCTAAAAATAATCGTTTTCTTAACAAAAAAACCAGCTAACACAGCCATTAAAACGAAGAAGTAACTTTTACCTTTTCATTTTAAAGAAGATGTCAACTGGAAATTTTAACTCTATTTATTTTCGATTAATTTAAAACTTGACCATGGTTTCAAAAAGTCTAATAAGAAAAGTTCATCATCACTAATACGACCGACAACGTTCACGTGACCGTCATTTTTCATCGCTTTTAAAGCAATTTGTGTTTCACCTTTATATTGTCCATAACCTACATTATCAATCAACACATCGCCATGCTCCATGTCTTTTGTGTTATGAGCTGGGAAAGGTTTATCTTTGTAATAGACCCGTGTCATAGTAGAGCGTAAAATATACTCAGAACGATCACCACGGTAACTATGCAAGTTATCAAATAAACAAATCCGTTCATCTACAGTGATGTCATCTGCTGGATCCACTTTTAAACTTGGATATTCGGCAAAGAAAGCTTCTGCCATTGCTTTTAATTCTGCTTCTGAAGCATAGGCATTCCCAACGGAAATATCATCAATTAGACCAGTTAAAATTAAATGCTTAACTTGGGTTGCGATTTCTAAGTCACGATGATCTTCTAATGTACACAAACCATCTTGTGTAGGCCAGGGACCAAACGTTGCCGCATGAGAATTAACAAAAGCCATCGTATTTAAATTGTACTTACGGAATTTTTTTGAACAAAAAACAAAATGATCATAACTTAAGCCAGAATAACGATGAGGATAGAAGTTATGAGAACCTAGTAAGTTGTTTGTATTTGGTGAATAGCTCATAATATTATCGACATAGTTAGTTCCTTGACTCATATTAATTTCGATTTTAATACCATACGGATTACGCGTCATCTTCGCTTCTTCGGCTCCAGTAAAACCAAGGTCTAAACGAACGCCATAAGCTCCCATTTCATCAAAAAATGAAAGATCATCATAAGAAATACCTAACTGTTCAAACAAACCAGGATTAATATCGACCATAACTTCCATATCAAGACTATTAGCGTAATCAACCACTTTTTTAAAACCTGCTAATACTTGGTCTTTATCACCTTCTATTTCCAAAAGGCTAGTAAAAACTCGTTTAAAGCCATATTTATGCGCTAAATCTAAATACGCCTTGTCCTTTTCAAAAGTTGAACGTTCTGGATAGACTGAAATACCTAATTTTCCCATTACTCATTTCCTCCTTATTGCTGCTAACTTTGAATGCTCTTACATTATAACAAAAGCGCTTTAATTGGTCTACACCTTTCCCTTTTTAATTTGGGACTCTTTATTTAGGACCCTTCTTTTCACGACTAGTCAAACTTTTTTATATTTGTTATTCTAAAACTATCTTAAATAAAGGAGCTTATCGCATGATTAAAAAACGTATTTTAGGAGTTGCACTTTTATTTTCAGTGACACTTTTTATCACTGGCTGTAATACCAGTTCAACTTCAACCACCGCTTCTAGCACCAACAAAACAACCGAAACTTCAGAAAAAGTTGACGTTAACCAACTTGACTTACCCCAATTAGATCCTGAGGTAAAAGAAAACGAAGATTTAGTAGAACTTCAAACAGATAAAGGTAATATTAAAATAAAGCTTTTTCCTGAAATTGCTCCAAAAGCCGTGGAAAACTTTATCACACATGCTAAAAAAGGCTACTACGACGGTCTGACTTTTCACCGTGTTATTAATGATTTTATGATTCAAGGTGGCGATCCAAAAGGTGATGGCACAGGCGGTGAAAGTATTTGGGGCGAAGGATTTGCTGCAGAACCTTCCAATCAGCTTTATCATATTCGTGGCGCATTAGCTATGGCACAGTCCCAAGAACCCAATAGTATTGGTAGCCAATTTTATATCGTTCAAAATAAAGATGATATGAGTGATGGTCTTTTAAAAGGTTGGGTGCCAGATAAGATTATTGAAGCTTATAAAAATGGTGGTTATCCTTCTTTGGATGGTACTTATACTGTCTTTGGTCAAGTGATTGAGGGTATGGATGTTGTAGATAAAATCGCAGCGGTCAAAACTGACGAAAACGACAAACCAGAAACAGCAGTTAAAATTAAAACGATTAAAATTTTACAAGAAGCAAAATCATAACTATAAAACGAAATTGCTCCAGCATAATTAAGTTTTAAAAAAACTTTTTGAAACTACAATGTTTTATAAATAAGCCGATCGCTTAACTTTTACGTAATACGTAATAAGATGCACGCTCAACAATTGAATCTATAAATTTTTCGTGTTTTTAACTTACTTCTTTTAAAAAACAGATATTCTCTTTACCTACAAAAAAAGACGGAAGCAAATTCTTCGTAAATAAGACGGAATTCTCAAAATTTGAAAAACAATTTTCGAGAATTCCGTCTTATTTCTTGAATCTAATCGCTTCTGTCACAACCTTTTTTTAATTATTTAGCCCCTACAATAAATGTAAAGACACAGTCAGCGACTACTTTTCCTTCCACGGTAGCCACTGCATCAGCGGTTCCAACATTTCCTTTTAGCTTTGTAATAGAAAATCGCAATTCTAAACTATCTCCTGGACGTACAAACTCATAAAAATGCGCATTGTTAATCCCGCCAATATAAGCCGTTGCACCTAGAAACTCAGGTGATTTCAAAATTAAAATCGAACCCGCTTGCGCTAATGTTTCTAAAACAAGTGTACCGGGCATATGAGGATTTTCAGGCTGACTTTGACAAAAATCTTCGTTATAAGTGATTTGTTTTTGAGCAATAATTTCCTTACCCGCTTTTAAAGTCGTTACTTTATCAATATATAAAATCGGAAAGCGATTTGGAATCAATTCTTTTACTTGGGCAACGCTTAGTGTTTGGCTCATAAGAACCCCTCCTTATTTTTAACAAAAATAGTAATCGAGATAATCTATTTTGATTATCAAAGTATCACAACTACAAAATACTTGCAAATATCTAAACTTAGCTAAAAAAATAGTTTGACAATCAAACAATTTTATCTAATAATAAGAAATCATACAAAGAAAACATTGCATTTATTTATTATAATCATTCAAGGAGTGTACACATGAGTTTATTAACTGGAAAAAAAATTGTCGTGATGGGTGTTGCCAATAAACGTTCGATTGCCTGGGGATGCGCAAAAGCATTAACCGATCAAGGTGCTGAAGTAATTTATACTTATCAAAATGAGCGGATGGCAAAACAACTAGAAAAATTAATCGGCAGCGAGGCTTTTAAAGTCGAATGCGATGTCGCCAGTGATGAAAGCATTAAAGAATGTTTTACAAAAATCGGCGACTACGCCGGAGAAATTCACGGGGTAGTTCATGCCGTAGCCTATGCAAATAAAGAAGATTTATCCGGCAGTGTAGTAGATATTTCCCGAGCCGGCTATGCCCTTGCACAAGATATTAGTGCGTACTCTTTAATTGCTGTAACACGTTATGCCAAAGATTATTTGGCCCAAAACAGTGGGATTGTGACACTGAGTTATTTAGGTTCACAAAGAGCCGTGCCAAACTACAATATGATGGGAATTGCTAAAGCTGCCTTAGAAGCCGCCGTTCGCTATTTAGCAGCCGATTTATCTCCCCAAGGCATTCGCGTCAATGGAATCTCTGCTGGCGCCATCAAAACGCTGGCGGTCACAGGTGTCAAAGATTACCAAAAATTGATTCAACTTTCAGAAGAAAGAACACCAGATCACGTTGGTGTGACCATTGAAGAAGTTGGTAATACATGTGCTTTTCTTATTAGTCCTGCAGCCAGTGGCATTATCGGCGAAGTAATTTTTGTTGATAAGGGTGTGCATTTGTCTTAAGAAAATAACGAAAGAAAAATTTTTAAAGTGACGTCTAAAAGTTAGCTTTTTACACTAACTTTTAGACGTCACTATTTAGTGTCAATTTTAGTTTAAGCAGCGGGACCATTAAAAATACCAATTTATCGAAATTTTTTCATAGTATTTAAAAAGATGTACAAATCTGGCTATACTTTTTGTTCACAATTGTCAAAAACCGTTTACAACTACGCTTCTTTTCGCTATGCTAGCAGTAATTGGTCAAATTTATTGCTGGAGGAAGTTTTATGTCGTATCAAGAAATGCTATTTAGTTTTTTAGGTGGTCTAGGAATTTTCCTATTTGGTATTAAATATATGGGAGATGGCTTACAAAAAGCCGCTGGTGATCGCCTGCGAGAAGTGCTGAATAAATTCACCTCTACCCCACTGCGGGCTGTCCTGGCCGGAATTATTGTCACTGGCCTGATTCAAAGTAGCTCGGGTACCACGGTCTTGACCGTCGGTTTGGTTAGTGCTGGATTTATGTCTTTGCGTCAAGCGATTGGCGTTATTATGGGTGCAAATGTCGGAACAACTGTTACAGCCTTCATTATTGGTTTTAATTTGAGTGCCTATGCCCTACCTATCATTGGCATTGGCGCCATCCTTTTATTTTTCACGAAGCGTAAATTATTTCAAAATAGCGGACAAATTTTATTTGGATTTGGCTGTTTATTTTTTGGTTTAAAATTAATGGGAACCAGTATGGAACCTTTAAAAGATTTACCTCAATTTAATGATTTAATGATTAGCGTTTCTCACCATCCCGTTTTAGGTGTTTTTATTGGTACATTACTTACAATGGTTTTACAAAGTTCCAGTGCGACAATTGGGATTTTACAGCAACTGTACGCTCAAAATAGTTTAGCGCTAGGAGCCGCACTACCAATTTTATTTGGTGATAATATCGGGACGACGATTACTGCCGTGATTGCCGCTTTAGGTGCTAGCATCGCTGCTAAACGCACAGCAGGTGCCCATGTAGTATTTAATTTGGTCGGTGCAATTATTTTCACATTATTATTAACACCTTTTACCCATGTCGTCATCGCAATGACAGATGTTTTCCATTTAAACCCAAGCATGCAAATTGCTTTTGCCCACGGTTTATTTAATCTCTCTAACTTAGCCATTCAATTTTGGTTTATTTCACAAATTGAATTACTTGTTAAAAAAATTATTCCAGGTACGGAAAAATCATTGGATATCCGCGCAGTAGAATTAAATGAAGATTTTCTTTATACTTCACCAAGCATTGCATTGCGCCAGGCTTCAAATGAAGTTATTCAAATGGGCGATTATGCGCTACGTGCCTTGTCAGCGACAAAAGATTTTTATGTTAAACCTGCTGAAGATATAAAAGATGATGTTTTTCAATACGAAGAAGCGATAAATCGTTTTGATGTAGAATTAACGGAATACTTAGCAAAAGTTGCTACGGTAGAACTATCTCAAACAGAAAGCCAAGAACAAGCCATGTTATTGGAATTTACCAAAGATTTTGAACGAATTGGAGATCACTGTAAAAACATCGTCGGCTTTGTGGAAGAAGCTTGTGAATTGGAACAAAAACAACGGAATAAAGAAAAACGAAATGGCAACAATCCCAAACCTACTCGTACTGCCTTACTTTTATATGATGAAGATTTAGTCTTGTTATTTGATAAAGTCTTAAAAAATATTCGTGATGCCTTATCAGTGTTGGAAACAGATGATCACGACTTAGCGACAAAAATTCTTTCACGGGAAAAAGAAGTCAATGAACTTGTCGATTTATTAAGAAGAAAATACTTCCGTTTAATGAGTAAAGGTGATGGTCGTGCCGCTGATAGTGTCTTATTTATCGATATCAGTTCAAATTTAGAACGCAGCAGCGATCGAACATTACACATCGCAAAATATATCTTAGGAAATGTCTATGGCTTTAAAACACCTGCTTCATACCTGCAACAATTAAACGAATAATTAAAAAATGAAAAACTGCCGAATTCTAGGCAGTTTTTTTTTACTCTTTTTGTTAAGATAAGTACGTGGGATCTTTCCACTTCAATGAATAGTACAATAAAGGGAGGACTTGCATGTTACACATCTTAGCACAAACAACAGACTCGACAGGTTCTAGTCTAACAGAACCTGCTGTACGCCAATTAAATGCTTTTCAACGTTGGTGGGATACAATCGATTGGGAAAAAGTCACAGGACTATTAATTTCAAAAGGATTAATGATTCTCTTTTTAATTTTATTATTTAGCGTTTTATTACGTATCTGTGATTTTTTAGTTGAACGCAGCTATCAATCTTATCAAAAAAGACAAAAATTCAGCGAAAGCCGGATGAACACATTAAATACTTTAATTCGCAATGTCATTCATTATACGTTAGGCTTTTTCTTTATTTATTCACTTCTTTCGACTTTAGGGGTTCCAGTTGGGTCACTATTAGCCGGAGCAGGAATTGCTGGTTTAGCTATTGGTCTTGGTGCTCAAGGATTTATGAATGATATTATCACCGGATTCTTTATTATTATGGAACAACAAATTGATGTCGGCGATTATGTAATTTTAAGCAATCTGGCTATTGAAGGTACTGTGACTTCAGTGGGTATTCGAACGCTTGAATTGCGTTCCGCCAATGGTACCGTTCATTTTATCCCAAATCGTAATATCACTACCATTAGTAATAATTCTCGTTCCAATATGCAAGTTATCGTAGATGTCCGAATTGAACCAAATGAAGGTTTAGATAAGATAAAGGCAGCTATTCAGACCGCCAATGATAAAATTGCCACAACTTATAAAGATGAAATTCAAACACCACCGACAATTTTCGGTCTAGTTGATTTAGGCAATAGTAATTATGCTATTCGGACAACTTTTTACGTTTTAAATGGCCAGCAATTCAAAATTAAAGAAGATTTACTCGCCGCCTCTATCACAGAATTAAATCAAGCAGGTTTATCTATTCCATCCACACCAATTTTACCGGCTCCATAAAGTAACAAAAAAACTTCCAGCCTAACCTCACATTAATACGAGGTGGCTGGAAGTTTTTTTATGAAATGCTATTTATTTACAACTACCTAAACAACAAATAGCTTATCTTTCTTTTTTTCAGATTTTGCTACCAGTTCATAACGTTTTTCCAATTCATGAACCAAATGATTGGTTGCTTTTAAAACTTCCTTGCGGGTAACGATTCCTAAAAAGATCCGTTCACTATTTACAATTGGTAAAAAAGCATTGTTGACTAATAAGTGTAATACATCTTCTAATTGTGCATCTTCTTTGGCATAATCAACTCCAATTTCCATCACATCAGCAACAGTTAAACCGGCTAAATTATCGGTATCAATCTTTCTTAAATCGATCATTTTCCCGACGATATCATTTAAACCGATTAACCCTACAAAGCGATCATCTTTATCCAACACTGGAATTTTTGAATAACCGACTTTTGATAAAACTAACAATGCGTGATCTAACGGATTAGAATACATTAGTGATGCAACGTTTTCTGCTGGCACTAAAAAATTATGCTGATTTTCTAATAAAAGTTCTTGGACAGTGGTTCCTATCAAATTGATTGCCTCCATTTCCACCCAACATACAACCTTATTGTACAAAAAATTGTAAGGGGAAACATCTTGCGTTATTAGCCTTATGAAAAACTTACAAATTATTTTTTAAAAGTAAAATGTAAATCTGCTACTGCCGCGTGTGTACGATCGTAATATTGTATTTCCCAATTATTTTCCGTACTTTCAATAATCGCATAACTTTGAATTTGAATCGGCCCTCTTGGTTGTGAAATACTTCCTGGATTCAAATATAGGCACCCTTTCACCGCTTCACAGCCAATTTGATGGGTATGACCAAACAGACAAATATCCGCTGCAACTTCTTTTGCTTCTAATGAGATTTGGGTTAAGCCAAAACGAACGTTTGACAAGTGTCCATGGGTTAAATAAATTGTATCTTCTTTCGTTTTTACAACCAACTGATTTTTAAAACCGGGATCAAAATCACAGTTTCCCGCAACGACATTATACGTTTCAAATAACGGATCATTACTAGCTAATTCAGAATCACCACAGTGAAAAAAGTAATCAACTTCACTTTGACGACGATTTAAAATATCAACAAGAATTTCACGATCTCCATGGTTATCACTTACGACTAAATACTTCATATTCCGCTCCTCTAACTAACTATTTTTAATGAAAAAATGACATTACGCCTCTAACCATGCTTGCCAATTTTTTTGTAATTTTTTTAGTGCTTGACCTCGATGGCTAATGGCATTTTTTTCAGAGCCTGATAATTCTGCTGCTGATTTTTCCATCCCGGCTGGAATAAATAGTGGATCATAACCAAAACCATGATCTCCCCGTGGTATGCGTCCGATTCTACCAGGCCAATCTGCCGATACAACTAAACTTTCTTTTAAAGGTGCTGCAAATACTAACGTACAATGAAAATGAGCAGTCCGATCTTCATCAGGAATATTGGTTAATTCGTGAAGCAATTTGGCATTGTTAGCGGCATCACTCTTAGTTTCTCCTGCAAAACGAGCCGAATAAACCCCAGGCATTCCATTTAAAGCATCTACAGCCAAACCAGAATCATCAGCTAAAACGGGACGTTGTAATAATTGAGCAATCGTTTCTGCTTTTAAGCGGGCATTTTCTTCAAACGTTTTTCCAGTTTCTTGAACTTCGGGGATAGAAGGATAGTCCAATAATGTTTTTATTTTATAACCTGCTTGACCAAACATTGCAGCAAATTCTTTGGCTTTACCAGGATTTTTAGTCGCAATCACGATTGTTCGTGCATCGTCTTCATTTTTATCATCCTGGTCAACTTTTTCTTTGCCTAAAAGTGCCTCTTTTTGAAAAGCGATTAAATCAGTGATACCGTGTTTAGCGTAAATTAACATCTCATTTAATTCTTCACCACTAAATGTGCTTTCCTCGCCGGTACCTTGTAATTCAACAAATTGACCACTTTCAGTCATGACCACATTCATATCGACTAAAGCAGAAAAATCTTCTGCATAATCTAAGTCTGTCACACAAGTACCATCGGGTAAAATTCCCACACTAATTGCTGCTAGATGTTCTTTAATCGGATCTTCTGTCAATTCGTTTTGCTGTAATAATTTATTGACAGCTAGGCGCAATGCGACAAAAGCCCCCGTAATACTTGCTGTTCTGGTACCACCATCAGCTTGTAAAACATCACAGTCAACAATAATACTTTTTTCTCCCAGCTTCTCTAAATCTACTACCGCTCGTAAAGAACGGGCAATTAGACGTTGAATTTCCATGGTTCGACCGGACAACTTTCCTTTTGCACTTTCTCTTCGGTTACGAGAACTAGTCGCCCGCGGAAGCATACTATACTCCGCACTGACCCACCCTTTACCACTATCTTTTAAAAAGTGGGGTACGCGATTTTCAATTGTAGCCGAACAAACGACTTGCGTATCGCCAAAAGAAATCACCACAGACCCTTCTGGATGTTTAAAAACATTGGTCTTAATTGTTACCGGACGAATTTGTTGCACAGCGCGGCCATCATGTCTCATTTTATTAATTCCCTTCTAAATTTACGTGCGTAGACTGAACAGTGATATTATCCAGCCACTCATTTGCAATATCATCAAACATTTTTGTTGAACCAGTTGTATAAAACGCATACTGTGGTTTTTTATTTTCACTACTATTTGCAATTTCAAAGTAATCCAACAACACACTAACTTCCCCCACCGTTTCAGCACCCGAATCAATGAGCTGCACTTGGCTTCCTACGACATTTTGAATAATTGGTCGTAGTAACGGATAATGGGTACAACCCAAAATCAACGTGTCCATTCCGCTATATTGCAAAGGAGATAATGTTTCTGCCACCGTTTTTTTAGCCACTGGGGATGAAAATTGATTGCTCTCCACCAAAGGAACAAATTTCGGACACGCTAGACTAAACACTTGAATATTAGGGGTTTTAGTTTGCAGCGCTCGTTGGTAAGAGGCACTTTTAATTGTACCTTGTGTGCCGATAACCCCAACTTTATGGTTTTTTGTGGCTTTAACTGCCGCTCGTGTCCCCGGTAAAATAACCCCCACAACCGGAATATCAATTTCTTGGCGAATCACATCAAGGGCGACTGCTGTGGCTGTATTGCATGCAATAACTAAAAGTTTAATTTCTTTTTGGATTAAAAAATGTGTCATCTGTCGGGTAAATTCAATTACTTGTTCCGCTGGTCTGGGACCATAAGGACACCGGGCTGTATCACCTAAATAAATCAAATTTTCATTTGGCAGCTGTTTTAATGCTTCTTTTAAAACGGTTAAGCCACCCACACCCGAATCGATTAAACCGATTGCGTGCTTATTTCCCATATTTTTTCACCCTTTAAAGCTTTAATTAAAATTAAAGCAAATTTATTCCACTAATGTCTCTATTTTCGCTTTTTTTTCCTTTTTTTTCAAGTCTTGCTGATTATCTTTAAAACGCAGCTTTATTTAACGCTAAAATAAAAAATATTTACATTTCTTATAGCAATTAAAAACAGCAATTTTTTAGGCAATAACCCCATCACCTAAAAAATTGCTGCTAGTATTTAATAGTTGTATTGTTTTGTTTCGAGATATTTCGATACCAAAGATAAAGCGTAACAAACGACAAAATAAGCAACCGTCATAGCTAAAAACATTGGCAATACATAATTTTCATTTTGACCATAAATAATTTTCGCATTATGAGTCAGTTCTGGCAATGAAATAATTACCGCCAAAGACGTATCTTTAATTAAAGAAATTAACTGGCTAACAATTGCCGGAATCATTGATTTAAAAGCTTGTGGAATTACAATAGCCCGCATGGTTTCGCTATAAGTTAGACCAGTCGAAAGACCTGCTTCCATCTGTCCTTTTGGCACTGCATTTAACCCTGCTCGAAAAACTTCTGATAACATCGCCGATTCAAATATCGTCAACGCAACAACCGCAGACCAGAAAATATCAAAGCGGATCCCAATTTGAGGTAGTGCAAAATACGTAAAGAAGATGATTAACAATAACGGTAAATTACGAATAATATCAATCACAAAACCTAAAATTTTGGATAAAAATGGGATATTACTAAAACGAATAACACCCACGACGCCACCGATAATAAAACTAAAAATAATCGATAAGATTGACACTTCTACTGTGACCCGCAGACCATCGAATAAAAAGCGTAAATTAACAAAAGAAAATGCATCAAAAAAATCCATCTAACCCGCTCCTTTCTAGCCTGTTACGGCCCATTTTTTCTCTAAATGATTCATTAAATAAGAAAGTGGCAATGTTAAAACTAAGTAAAACAAAGCGACGATAATATACGTATCAAATGTATTGAAGGTGGTACTAGCAATTAAATCACCTTGATACATTAAATCAAGACCTGCCACCATCGCCAGGACAGAAGAATTTTTGACTAAGTTGATAAACTGATTACCTAGTGGTGGGACAACAATTTTAAATGCCTGGGGCAAAACAATGTAACGCATTGTTTGACTGTACGTTAGTCCTTGGGAAAGGCCTGCTTCTGTCTGACCTTTTGGTACTGTTTGAATTCCAGAACGGACTGTTTCGGCGATAAAGGCCGAAGTATAAATGACTAAACCAATCGTCCCAGCTTGAAATCCGTCGATTTGAACCCAGTATAAAGGTACAACGACAAAAAAGAACATGGCAATAATCAGCAGTGGAATATTACGGAAAAATTCCACGTAAGCTTGCGCTAAAAATTTGATAATTCGATTGCTGGAAAGTTGCAAAATTGCCATTAACGTCCCAATAATTAAACTAAAGAAAAGGGCAATTACACTGGAATAAATTGTAAATTTGAACCCTTCAAAAAACATACCACTGTATTCTTGAAATAGTGTCAGCATAACCGGCCTCCTTTATTTTACTTTCCCAGTATTATCCCCTGGGAACCATTTATTATAAATTTCATCATACGTGCCATCTGCATGCATTTCATCTAAGGCTTTGTTCACTTCTTTTAAGAAATTATCTTGCCCTTTATTGATGGCAATCCCATACGGCTCTTCTGTAAATGTTTCACCGGCCAATTTATAATTCTTATTTTCTGATGCCATGCCTAATAAAATTGCATTATCGGTTGTCATCGCATCGCCTTGGCCTGACTGTAAGGCAGTGAAAGCTTCCGCATAATTTTCTAACTCTAAAATTTTAGCATCAGGTGCATGCTCACGAATATTTACCGCCGAAGTAGAGCCTTTAACAGCTAAGACAGTATCGTCCGCTGTTAAGCTATCAACACTCGTAATTTTACTATCTTTTGGTACAAGTAATGACTGACCAGCGTCAAAATACACTTGTGAGAAATTCACTTGCTTTTTACGCTCTTCTGTAATCGTCATCGTCGCGATAATGGCATCGATGTTACCGTTTTTTAATAGTGGTATACGCGTTTTTGAGGTAACTTCCACAAAAATAGCGTTGCCATCTCTACCTAAGATTTTTTCAGTAATGCCGCGGGCAATATCAATGTCAAAACCTTTGACTTCATTGGTTGTGACATCCATCATTCCAAACAAGCGGGTATCGTATTTTACTCCCCAAATAATTTGATTATTTTCTTTACTAACTTTTGCGATATCTTGATCTGCTACACTTTTTCCACAACCGCTTAGTAAAAGTAAAACTGCAGCAAATCCAAAAAACGCCGAAAAAATTTTCTTCATCAACTTTCCTCCAATCCTTTTCACTTTTTATCACAGAGTTTTTTTATTAGTGATTAATTACTTTACTAATAAATTGTTTCGCGCGATCAGTTTTTGGATTATTGAAGAAATTTTCGACATCGCGACTTTCTTCCACTACCTCGCCATCAGCCATAAAGACAACGCGATCGGCTACTTCTTTAGCAAAACCCATTTCATGGGTAACGACAATCATCGACATACCATCTTTGGCGATTTTTTTCATAACATTTAAAACATCACCAATCATTTCTGGGTCTAACGCTGAAGTTGGTTCATCAAACAACAGCATTTGTGGCTGCATCGCTAACCCGCGGGCAATCGCTACCCGTTGTTGTTGTCCACCTGAAAGCATCGAAGGATAAGAATCTTTTTTATCCAACATTCCTACCCGATCTAATAAACGTTCTGCTAAAGCAATCGCATCTTGTTCATTTTGTTTTAAAACTTTAATCGGCGCTAATGTAATATTTTCTAACACAGTTTTATTGGGATACAAATTAAAGTGTTGGAAAACCATCCCAATGTTTTTTCTAATATCTGTTAATTTCGTCTTTTTGCTGTATAAATCTTGATCATTAATTAACAAATGGCCTGAAGAAATGTTTTCTAACCCGTTGATACAGCGTAACATGGTACTTTTTCCTGAGCCGGAAGGTCCAATAACTACGACAACTTCCCCTTTTTCAAAATTCAAATTAATATTTTTTAGTGCGTGAAATTTACCATAGTATTTTTCCACGTTTTGAAATTCGATCATAGACATTGGCGTCACTCCTGTTTTAAATTTAAATTCTATTGATGTTTGGTTTAAGTAGTATTATAAGCAAATTAAAAAACATTTGTAAAGTTTTTTTACAAAAAAAGATTTGAATCGACAGATTTTTCTGACAATAATATTTCGCCAACTTGATAAGTTTTATCACACGAATATGTTACTTACTTTTATTTTCAGTAATATTTTAGCACCAGTTCTATCCCTAACTTATTCTCCCAGTTTACATTACTATTTTCCAGTTATTTGCTTTTTTGATAGTTGCCGTAAAGTTTAAAAAAAGGTAAACTGACATGTATGAGAATAGAAAGCAGAAAAAGGTGAAAACTCTTGAAAAATACTATTTTAACTGGGGATCGCCCCACAGGCCGCCTTCATTTAGGTCACTATGTTGGCTCTTTAAAAAAACGGGTAGAAATGCAAGCTGATCCAAACAACAAACTTTACATTATGATTGCCGATATGCAAGCACTAACTGATAATGCCAAAAATCCTGAAAAAGTTTCTTCTAATGTCTTAGAGGTCGCTTTGGATTATCTAGCTGTCGGCCTTGATCCAAGTAAATCGACATTATTTATCCAATCTCAAATTCCGCAACTAGCTGAGTTGACCATGTACTTTTTAAATTTAGTTTCAGTCGGACGTGTGCGACGCAATCCGACAGTAAAAAGTGAAATCGAACAAAAGAATTTCGGTGAAGGTGTCCCAACGGGCTTTTTCATTTATCCGGTTTCCCAAGCTGCTGATATAACCGCATTTAAAGCTAATCTTGTCCCAGTTGGTGAAGACCAAAAACCAATGCTAGAACAAACCCAAGAAATCGTTCATAGCTTTAATAATACTTACCGTCCTGTTTTGGTTGAGCCAAAAGCTGTTTTACCACCTAAAGGCATGGGACGTTTACCAGGCATTGACGGTAACGGTAAAATGAGTAAATCACTTGGTAACGGCATTTATATTGCAGATTCTATCGATGTTGTTAAAAAGAAAGTGATGAGCATGTATACCGATCCCAATCATATTCACGTAGAAGATCCCGGGCAAGTAGAGGGTAATATGGTTTTTACCTACTTAGATGTTTTTGGAACCGATAAAGAATACATCGCGGAGTTAAAAGATCATTATCGTCGTGGCGGTTTAGGTGATGTCAAAATTAAACGCTACTTAATTGATGTTTTGGAAGCTGAATTTGCCCCTATTCGCGCACGTCGTGAAGAGTTAGCAAAGGATCCAGCTGCCGTTATGGCAATCTTACAAAAAGGCTCTAAAGAAGCTGAAGCAGTAGCTGCTCAAACATTAGCAGAAGTCAAGGCAGCAATGGGGATTGCTTATTTCAATTAATTCACATTCTTCTTTATTTTGATTTTTTTACATTTTAATCTTTTTACCAAGGCGTGGTTTAAGAAAATCTTTTCTTAAATTGCGCTTTTTTGTAAAGACAAAATAGTTGTCAAAATCTTTTCTTGCGACTAGATTAAAGATAAGACATGTTAGTGAGGTGAAAATATTGAAAGATAGAGAATATCCTTTACATGAACGGTTAATTATTGGGGTATTTTTAGCTGCTGCTGCTGGTGGTTTAGATGCTTACACATATCTTTTCCACGGCGAAGTATTTGCGGGTCTACAAACGGGGAACTTCATTTTATTAGGATTAAATTTAGGACAAGGTGATTTTACTGCTATTTTACGCTATCTAGTGCCAATCACAGCCTTTTTCATTGGTAGTGTGGCCACTCGTTTTCTTCAACATCAATTAGCAGATGATACTAGTCTAAGAAGCCGTCAAAAAATTGTTTTAATACTAGAAATTAGCTTGATGGTAGGTGTGGCACTTCTTTCACCTTATATTTCTGATAAATTCGCCAGTGCTCTTTTGTCGTTAGCGGCCGCTGCCCAATTACAAGAGTTTCGCAAGCTTCATGCGGGTCCTTTTACTTCTTTAATGATGACTGGAAATTTACGGACACTAGGTGAAACAACTTGGGATGCTTTTATTCATCATGATCAAAAAGCTAGCGCCAAGTTCAAAGATACGGCGATTATCATTTTTAGTTTTGTCTGTGGCGCTACCTTAAATAGTTTGTTAGCAAATGTTTTAGGATTTGCCACAATTATTCTTTCTGCTGTCATCTTACTAATTCCTTTGTTCATTCTTCATTTCACTAAAGAAAAACATTAAAAAGCTTTTATCAGCGTCACAATGACGCTGATAAAAGCGGCTCTATAATTTATTGGACTGATGAATCAGAATTGATTCTTCAGTCCAATTTT